>Ga0209257_1000091_pt1 | contig 270637 bp, 216 predicted proteins | sample AraplaCvi_mCL_r2_FD_184277 | JGI IMG/M metagenome (GOLD analysis project Ga0209257, IMG submission 184277) | Arabidopsis root microbial communities from North Carolina, USA - plate scrape MF_Cvi_mCL_r2 (SPAdes) (version 2) | ecosystem: Host-associated > Plants > Roots > Endosphere | place... | reverse complement strand
CGCGCCGGGTCCTCACCGCCTTCGCCGGAGTTGCTGCGCCCGCCCAGGCGGTTCATCGCGATGGCCAGCGCCTCGTGCGCCTCGGGCGAGAGCGCGCCCAGGCTGATGGCGGCGGTGTCGAACCGGCGCAGCACGTCGCCGGCCTCGGCCACCTGGTCCATCGGCGTGGGCACCGGCGCCTTCTTCAACTGCAGCAGGTCGCGCAGCGTCGAGGCCGGGCGCTGGTTGACCACCTCGGCGTACTTGTTCCAGTCGGCCATCTCGCCCGTGCGCGCGGCGCGCTGCAGGGTCATGACCACGTCCGGGTTGTACATGTGGTACTCGCCGCCATGGACGTACTTCACCAGCCCGCCCACTTCCGGCTTGACCAGCTCGTTCCAGGCGCGGCGGGTCAGCTGCCGGGCCTCGGTATCCAGGCGCGCCAGGCCCACGCCGCCCACGCGCGAGGCGGTGTCGGGGAAACACAGCGCCACCACGTCATCGTCCAGGCCGACGATCTCGAACAGCTGCGCGGCGCGGTAGCTGGCGATGGTGGCAATGCCCATCTTGGAGATGATCTTGGACAGGCCTTTGTAGATGCCCTTGCGGTACTTGCGGCCGATCTGCGCGACTTCGCCGCCCTTCTTCAGCTGCAGGATGCCGCGACGGCCCAGGTCGAACAGGGTCTGGTAGGCCAGGTAGGGATACACCGCCGTGGCGCCGAAGCCGATCAGGCAGGCCATGTGGTGCGGATCGCGCGCCGTGCCGGTCTCGATGATCAGGTTGACGTCGCAGCGCAGGCCCACCCGCGAGAGGTGGTGATGCACCGCGCCGGTGGCCAGCAGTGCATGCACCATCGGCCGGTCGGCGACCGGGTAGCGGTCGGACAGCAGCAGCATGACGATGCCGTCGCGCGCTGCGGCCTCGGCCTGCGCGCAGATGCGCTCGATCCCGGCCTTGAGGCCTTCCTCCACCGAGTAGGACAGGTCGATCAGGCGGTTGCGGCTAACGTACTGGTCCATCTTCAGCAACTGGCGCAGCTTGCGCTGGCTGAGCACCGGCGAGTTGAGGATGACGTGGTTCACCGTCTCCGGGCCGGCGTGGAAGATGTTGGTCTCCTTGCCGAGCTGGGTGGACAGGGACATGACGCAGTCTTCGCGCAGCGGATCGATCGGCGGGTTGGTGACCTGCGCGAAGGCTTGGCGGAAGTAGTCGTACAGCGGACGCGTCTGCGCGCTGAGCACGGCCATGGGCGTGTCATCGCCCATCGAGCCGGTGGCTTCCTGCTCGGTCTCGGCCAGCGGACGCAGGATCTGCTCCACTTCCTCGGTGCTGAGCTGGAACAGCTTGTGGTAGCTGCGCAGGGTCTTCTCGTCGAAGGGCTCCTCCACCAGCGAAGGGTCGATCAACTCGGTCTGCAGGTAGGTCACGCCCGAGTGCAGCCACTGCTTGTACGGCGCACGCGCGCGGTTGATGCGGTCGATGCCATCCGAGTCGAGCAGGTCGCCGCGCTTGAGGTCGATGGCCATCATCTCGCCCGGGCCCAGCTTGCCCTTGCGGGTGATGCGCTCGGCCGGCAGTTCCCACACGCCGGCTTCGGAGGCGACCAGGAAATGGCGGTCGGAGGTCAGCATCCAGCGCGCCGGGCGCAGGCCGTTGCGGTCGAGCATGCAGGCCGCATAGCGGCCATCGCAGGCGACGATGCCGGCCGGGCCGTCCCACGGCTCGGTGTTCAGGCCGTAGAACTCGTAGAAGGCGGCCAGGTCCGAATCCTTGAACTCCAGCGACTGCGTGGCCGGCGGCACCAGGATGCGCAGCGCCTGCAGCAGGTCCATGCCGCCGGCGATCAGCAGCTCCAGCATGTTGTCCAGGCTCTGCGAATCCGAGCCGTGCATGGAGATCACCGGGTCGAGTTCGGCGATGTCGAACCTGGGGGTCTTCCAAACCTTGCTGCGCGCCTGCGCCCAGCGGCGGTTGCCCTCGATGGTGTTGATCTCGCCGTTGTGGGCGAGCATGCGGAACGGATGCGCCAGCGGCCAGCGCGGCAGGGTGTTGGTGGAAAAGCGCTGGTGGAAGACGATCGCGCTGGAAGTCAGGTCGCTGCGCTGCAGGTCCTGGAAGAAGGTGGACAGCTTGTCCGGCAGCACCATGCCCTTGTAGCCGATGGCATGCGGAGACAGCGTCACCACGTAGAAGTCCGGCGACACCGCGCGCAGGGCCTGCTCGGCGCGGCGGCGGGCCAGGAACAGCGCCAGGGTGAAGGCGGCATCGTCCTGCGCCTCGCCTGCCTCGACGAAGAGCTGCTCGATCACCGGCAGCGTGTCCTTGGCCAGCTGGCCGCACACGCGCGCGTCGGTCGGCGGCGTGCGCCAGCCCTTGGGCGCGGCGCCGGCCTTGACCAGCTGCTGCTCCAGCTCGGCGCGGCATTGCGCGGCCAGGTCCGCATCGTGCGGCAGGAACACCAGCCCGGCGGCAAAGCGCGCGCCGACCTCGATGCCGGCCTCGCGCGCCAGCGCGCGCAGGAACGGCTCGGGTTTGCGGATCAGCAGGCCGCAGCCGTCGCCCGTCAGGCCGTCGGCGGCCACGCCACCGCGGTGGGTCATGCGCGAGAGCGCGGCAATGGCGGTGTCGACCAGGGAACGCGAGGGCTGGTCATCCAGCTGCGCGACCATGCCGAAGCCGCATGCATCGCGTTCGTCGTTGGGGTCGTACAGCCCTTGGCGAGTGCGGGGGGCCATGGGAGCTACCTTGTGAACTTGAGAGACGACGATGCCGCACCTGCCGAAGCGGCGCTCACGTAAGCATCACCGGTGCTGGGATCAGACCACAGTTATTGCGGTGTCGCAACACGCGTGGCGCAAGGGTTTTGACGGTTTCAGGGGCAACCGCCAAACCGGTGTTTGAAGGCGTTTCGGCTGCAACCGAAACGCGAAGAAACCGCGCGACTCAGCCGCAGCGCACGGCGCTGACCACGCCCTTTTCATCCACTTCCGCATTCAGGCGGTCGGCGCGGAATTCCATGGTGACCACCTGCCCCGGTTTGAGCACGCGCACGGTGCTGGCGCCGGCATCCTTCTGCGCCTGCTGAAGGTCGGCGTCGGCCGGGGCCTTGCCGACCAGCCACTGCGCCTGCACGTCATCGCAGGCGCCGGCGTCGGTGGGCGGCGCGGCGGTGGCGGTTTCGCCTTCACTGGCCGGCCTTGCGGCATCCTCGGCACGCTGTTCCGAGGCGGCCGCGGCCTGCTCCTGTTCGTCCGGCGGCGGCGTGCTGCAGGCGGCCAGGGCGAGCGTGAGCAGGGCGGTCGGCAGGAGGCGTTGCAGCATGCGGGATCCGGTCGTCGATGGCGCGGGTGTGAAGGAAGCATGGAGGAACATGCATTCGACTTGCGTTAAACGCAATGCCTGCGCATGGATTGACGCCTGCTTCATCGGGGCCGAGGACATGCTGGCGCCATGGCAAGCGCATCCGACGATAACGACATCGCCCCCAGCCTGGCCGCGCGCGCGGCGCTGGAGGCTGGGCTGATCTACGTCTGCGATACCGACCCGGGAATCCGCCGCCGTCGGCATGGGCGGGGCTTCGGGTACTGCCTGCCCAGCGGCGAGGCGGTGCGCGATGCGGCCACGCTGGCGCGTATCCGCGCGCTGGCCATCCCGCCTGCCTACACCGACGTGTGGATCTGCAAGCACGTCAAGGGCCATCTGCAGGCCACCGGGCGCGATGCGCGCAAGCGCAAGCAGTACCGCTACCACGCCGAGTGGGAGAGCGTACGCGGCGATGGCAAGTACGACCGCGTGGTGGAGTTCGGACGGCTGCTGCCGCGGCTGCGCCGGCGAATGCGCAAGGACCTGGCGCTGCGCGGCTTCCCGCGCGAGAAGGTGCTGGCGATCGTGGTGGCGGTGATGGCCGAGACCCTGGTACGCGTGGGCAATGCCAGTTATGCGCGCGACAACCGCTCCTTCGGTCTGACCACGCTGCGCAATCGGCACGTGGCCTTCGCGCGGGACCGGGTGCGCCTGAAGTTCCGCGGCAAGGGCGGGCTGGAGCACGACATCGGCATCGACGACAAGCGCTTGGTCAAGCTGATCCGCGCGGTGCAGCAGCTGCCCGGACAGTCCCTGTTCCAGTACCACGACGACGACGGCACCTTGCAGCCGGTGGACTCCGGAGCGGTCAACGCGTACCTGCGCGAGGCGATGGGCGAGGACTTCACCGCCAAGGACTTCCGCACCTGGGGCGGCACCCTGGCGGCGTTCCACCGGCTGGCGCAGACGCCCCTGCCGGAGCCTGCCAGCGAGCGTGCGCTGGTGCGCGCGCAGAACGAGGTCATCCGCGATGTCGCCAAGGCGCTGGGCAACACCATGGCGGTGTGCCGCAAGGCCTACATCGACCCGGCGGTGTTCAGCGGCTGGCGCGATGGCAGCCTGCAGCGCGCCACGGCCAACGTCCGCGGCGAGCGCCAGTGGGAACAGGCGGCGCTGAAGTTCCTGGCGCGTCGGCACCGCATGGTGGCCAGGCAGCGCTGAGGTGCGCGCTTCGCTCGGCTTAAAAGCACCTCGAGCAGTTTGCTTCCAACCCTAAGTCGGGAGGGCAACTGCCCGTTGCAATGTGGGAGCGGCTTCAACCGCGAAGGAGCCTTCCCGGTAAAGCCCCTTCGCGGCTGAAGCCGCTCCCATAGGTGCTCTCACAAGTGCTTTCGGGGGCTATCAAGGATTCTCTTCAGTCGCAGCGGTCGGCGAGGCGCGACGCGATCCATGAGCTGAGGCCCGAGGCGGTCGCCGGACCGCATCGCGCACTTATCACGCGCGATACGGGTGATGCGGCGATCAGACCGACTGCGCGCAGCGGATGTCGCCGATGCGGTTCTGCTCGCCGATCTGCACCATCACGGTATCGCCGCCGCTTTCGGCGGCATCCAGCGGGCCATCGGTCTCCAGCAGCTTCAGGCTGTCGCTGTCCACGCGGATGCGCTCCAGGGTGGGCTGCGAGGCGGACAGGCCGACTGCGCCGCGCACCATGTCCACATGGCAGGTGCCGGAAATCGTGCCGTCCAGCGGCTGGAACGCCAGCGGCGCCGAGGCGCAGGAAGACAGCGCCAGCACGCCGGCGACGGGCAGCAGCATACGGAACAGGGACAGGCGCATGGGCGATCTCACGGCATGAAGGGAGAGCGGCAGCTTCGGCGCTTTCATGTGGTGATCACATGAAGGGCCGGGCGCGGTGGTCGGTCAGCCGCAGCTGCTGCTGATGATGCGGTTGTCCACGCTCACGCGCAGGTTCAGGCGCGCCGGATTGATCGAGGCATCGGCGACATGGTCATCGCGCATCACCCGCGCATGCGCGGCGTGGCTGTCGTGCAGGGCCTGGTCGATCAGTTCCTGGGAGGCCACCTGCCCGGTCAGCGCCAGGCGCTCCAGCGGCTTGGCATCGCACTGCGGCCGGGCCGGCGCCTGCACGGGGAACACCATGCGGACCTGCGCGACCTCGCTGGTCTTGGAGCCGGTGGCGCAGCCGGCCAGGGCGGCGAGGGAGAACAGACAGCAGGGAAGAACGGCAACGCGCATCGCGCACTCCTTTGCGAGGGGAAGAATCCAGCCGGATTTCTACCACAGGAACCGGCCGCTGCCGATGACCGAGGCGCCGGCCCGGGCGGCCGCCGGGAGGGCCGGACCGTCGAGGCCGGAACGCGGGACCGGCGACGAGCCGACGAACGGGACTTCCGGCCTATTGACTACATTTGTCGTCACTCATACCTTGACGACAAATGTAGTCACGGAGCGCGGGACATGCGACGCAAGAGTATTGGAGATCAGGAACTGGCACTGCTGCAGTACGTGGGCGAGCGCGGCGACGCCTCGGTCGGCGAGGTCGCGGCCGACTTCGGCGAGGCCCGCGGACTGGCACGCTCGACCGTGCTGACCATGATGGAGCGCCTGCGCGGCAAGGCTTACCTGCGCCGGGAGCAGGTCGATGGCGTGTACCGCTACGCCACCACCGCCGCCCAGGACGAGGTGGTCAGCAGCGCGGTCGGCAGCTTCGTCGAAAGGACCCTGCAGGGCTCGGTGTCGCCTTTCGTGGCCTGGATGTCCCAGCGCGCCGAGGTCAGCGACGACGAGCTGGCCGAGCTGGAAGCCCTGGTGGCCAAGCTGCAGTCCCAGCGCAGGGAGGGCTGAGCCATGGAAGCCTTCGCCCTGGAATTGCTGACCCGGCTGGCCACCACCAGCGTGCAGACCGCGCTGCTGGTGGCCCTGGTCTGGGCGCTGTGCCGCGCGCTGCCGCGCCTGCCCGCGTCCACCCAGTGCTGGCTATGGTGGACGGTGGCACTGCAGGCGGTGGTCGGCCTGGTGCTGGCGCCCCTGGAGCTGGCCTGGCTGCCCGCCGCGCCGGTCGCCCAGGCGGTGGCCCCGACCTCGGTCCAGGTCGCGGTCGCAGCCACGCCGCTGGTGCTGCCGCCGGTATCCGCGCCACGGTGGACGCTCCCGGCCTGGCAGACCCTGGTGCTGGCGCTGTGGCTGGCCGGCGTTGCGGTCATGGCCTTGCGCACCTTCGTGGCCTGGCGCGCCAGCCGCGCGGTGCTGCGCGGCTCGCGTCCCTGCCAGGACGCCGCACTGGCAGGCGCACTGCGCCTGGCGTCGGAGGCCCATGGTCTGCCGAACGCGCCGGGCCTGCGCTTGTCCGCCCAGATCACCTCGCCACAGTTGGTCGGGGTGCTGCGGCCGGTGCTGCTGCTCCCGGCGCGCGAGGCCGCACGCATCGGCGATGACGACCTGGACATGGCGCTGACCCACGAACTGGTCCACCTGCGTCGCCGCGACCTGTGGTGGGGCCTGCTGCCAGCCCTGGCCCAGCATGTGGCCTTCTTCCACCCGCTGCTGCACTACGCCGTGCGCGAGTACGGCGTGGCCCGCGAGGCGGCGGTCGATGCCGCGGTCGTGGCCGGCAACCGCCACTGCCGTGGCGACTACGGGCGCCTGCTGGTGCGTCTGGGCGTAGCCCCGCGGCCCGGTGCCGGGCTGGCCAGCGCCTCACCTTCCTATCTGAGCCTCAAACGGAGACTGCTCATGCTGCAGAACACGCACACCTTCCCGCGCATCGGCGCGGTCCTGATCCTGGCCGGCGTCGCCGTGGCCGGCGTCGTCCCGCTGCGTCTGGTGGCGGCAGCGCCCGCCCAGGCCACTCCGGCTGCGGAGGCCAAACCCGCCGCTGCGCCACGCCCGGCCGCCGCGCCCAGGCCGGCGGGGGCCGCCGGCGCGCCCGAGGCCGCCGGCGACATGCCTGCACCGCCGGCCTTGCCGGCCACACCGGCGCGGCCGGCCAAGAAGGCCGGCAGCTTCCCGCCGCCGCCGCCGCCGCCGCCCGCCCCGCCAGCGCCTCCGGCCCCGCCCAAGCCACCGGCGCCCGCGCCGGGCATCAAGAGCCAGACCAGGATCAACGTGACTGGCAACGGCAGCGGGGACGGCTATGTCCTGCTGCAGGGCGATGAAAGCGTGATGGTCGGCTCGATGGCCGATCTGCGCCGGGCCCAGCAGCTGGATGACGGCAAGGGCGTGTTGCTGGTGCGGCGCGATGGCAGCCGCTATGTGATCCGCGACGCCGCCACCCTGGCACGCGTCAAGGCCCTGTACGCCGAGACCACGCGGATCGGCAAGGCGCAGGGCGATCTTGGCGAGCGCCAGGGCGACCTGGGCGAACAGCAGGGCCGCATCGGCGAGCGCATGGGCGAGATGGGTGCGCGCATCGGCGAGATGGCCGCACGCGAGGCGGAACTGGCCGCGCACCAGGCTGATCTGGCCGTGGCCGGACTGGACGACCAGGTCACCAAGAAGGCCATGGAAGACGCACGCCGGGCGACCGAGAAAGTCCGCGCGGAGATGGACAGCCCGGCCATGCGCGCGCAGATCGAGGCACTGGCCAAACAGCAGGCGCTGCTGGGCCAGCAGCAGGCCAAGCTGGGCGCGCAGCAGGCCGCGGCCAGCGAGCGTGCGCAACGTGAGGCCAACGCGCTGATCAAGCAAGCCATCCAGAGCGGGCTGGCCCAACGCATCGACGGTTGAGCAAGGCCGGCATCGCCGCGCATCATCGTTCCAGGCAGAACGGCGGAACGCGGAATGGATGCAGCGGTGCGGGTGTTGGTCCTGGGCGGCTATGGGCACTTCGGTGCACGCATCGTGCGTGCACTGAGCGATGGGCCGGGTATCCACGTGATCGCGGCCGGGCGCCACCCGGACATGGCCAGGACGGTCCTGTCCCCGCAGGTCCTGGCACGCATCACCTGCGCCCGCGTGGACACCCGGGCGCAGGATCTGGCGGCACAACTGCGTGCCACCGGCGCGCAGCTGGTGGTGCACACCGCCGGGCCATTCCAGGGCCAGGGCTATGAGGTCGCCCACGCCTGCCTGCAGGCGTGCATGCATTACATCGACCTGGCCGATGGTCGCGACTTCGTCCGCGATTTCCCCGCACGGCTCGATGCCGCCGCGCGGGCGGCCGGACGCAGCGCCATCACCGGCGCGAGCACCTTGCCCGCACTGTCCAGCGCCGTGGTCGACGCGCTCAGGCCACAGTTCACCGAATTGCACGAGATCGCCACGGTGATCGCCCCGGCGCAGGCCACGCCGCTGGGCATGGCCACGGTGCGCGCGGTGCTGTCCTATTGCGGGCAGCCGTTCCAGTGCTGGCGCGATGGCCGCTGGCAGCCCACCCGCGGCTGGGCCGATCCGCAGCCGGTGCGCTTCGCGCGGCTGGCGCCACGACTGGCCTCGCCCTGCGATGTGCCCGACCACGACCTGCTGGTGCAGCGCTATCCGGGGGCGCGCAGCGTGCAGTTCCGCGCCGCGCTGGAGCTGCCCTTCCTGCAGCGCTGCCTTGCCGCCATCGCGGGTCTTCGCGCCGGCGGCGTGCCGCTGCCGATGGCCGCACTGGCGCGGGTGTTCGCCCGCGCAGGGCGCTGGTTCGACCGCTTCGGCACCGACCGCGGCGGCATGCTGGTGGAACTGCGCGGCCTGCGCGATGGCAGCGACCAGGCGCTGCGCTGGGAGCTGACCGCGCCGATGCTGCACGGCCCGGAGATTCCGTGTTTCGCGGCGGTGCTGCTCGCGCGCCGGTTCGCACGCGGTGAGGCCTTGCCCACCGGTGCGCATGCCTGCGTTGGGCTGATCAACCTGAACGAGTTCGAGCAGGAGTTCGCCGCCTGGCAGATCCAGACCTCGGTGAGCGCCGTCCGAGCGTGAGCGCACTGTCGCCGCGCAGCGGCGGCGCTTCCAGCACCCTCGCAACACGTGCTTGATCGGTCATGGCGAGCAGGTTGAACTCGTCCCAGGATTGCGCTTAGATCGGGGCTGCCTGCTCGGAGCAGGCCGATCCTTCCCTCGCCACGGACGCTGCCCATGAAATCCGCATCGGTCATCGCGCCCTGTCTCGTTCTGGCGCTTGCCGCCACCGCCTGTGGATCCACGCCCATGCAAAGCCAAGTCCCGCGCACCCATGTGGACGTCAAGGACAACCAGCCGCCCAGGCCGGTCATCCAGCGCAATCCGCATCCCACCGCCTATCAGGTCCTCGTGGCGATCAAGGACGCGCCGGGGCCGTTCGAGGTGGTCAAGGCGGCCATGCAGTATCAGGTGCTGGACCCCGCATGTCGCCCTGACCTGGGGGGCATGGCGGGAACGCGGGCCAGCCTGCTGGAGTGGGTGCCCGTCGAACTGGTCAGGCAAGCCGATGGAACCTATCGCGGGACGATCTACGACGGGCTGTTGAAGGACGAGGATTACTACGGCCTGGGCGTCTGCCATTGGTCGCTGGTGGCCGTGCAGTTCAAGCTACGGGCGCGTGACAACGAGGAAGATGCGGAATTCTCGCATCACATCTTTCATGACGACATCAAGGACGGCGCGCGCATCAGCACGTACTTCTGGGATGGTCGCTATCCCAAAGGCAAGTTCCCGCGGATGACGGTTCCCAGCGAGCTGGATCCTTCGAAATTCAGGGAGTCTGTTCGGAACCAGCTCTTCACCGTCGATTTCACGCTCACCAAGGAGTAGCGGGGCATGGCGATCTCAACGGATGAGTACGCGGCACTTGCAGTGGATGCCTATGAGACTTACCCACGCGAGGAATGGGAGAACGGAATCACGGTCGATGGCGTGCAGTTCCGCATCATCGACCAGACATCGAGCCCAAGCGGGTATCAGGGCACGATCTATCAGCGAGTGGATTCGGGCGAGCTGGTGCTTGCCCATCGGGGTACCGAATTCGATCGCGAACTCGTCAAGGACGGCATCCTGGCTGATGGCGGCATGGTGCTGCTGGGCGTCAATGGTCAGGCCGAGGACGCCAGGAAGTTCACTGAGTATGCGATGCAGCGGGCAGCCGACGCTGGTGAGGACAGGCGCGCCTCAGAGCTGACCGTCACCGGCCACTCCCTCGGCGGCACGCTCGCCCAGCTCACGGCGCACGAATACGGTCTCAAGGGCGAAACCTTCAACGCCTACGGCGCGGCCGGGCTGAGCCATCACGTGCCAGAGGGCGGCGCGGACGTGGTCAGCCACGTGCGCGCGACCGACTTCGTCAGTGCGGCCAGCCGGCACTACGGCCAGGTGCGAATCTACGCAACCGAGCAGGACATCGCCGCGCTCGAGGAACGCGGCTACGCCAACGACCAGCGTTTCCTGACCGATGTGCGCAACCCATTCGGCGTGGCCTTCGGCGTCGGCATCGGTGCGCACTACGGCAGCAATTTCCTGCCGAGCAATCCCGAGGGCGGCGGCTCGATCATCGATGCGCAGGATGCGGCGCGTTACGCCCAGTACCAGCCGATGGTGGACAAGTACCGCAACGACGTCCACCTGATGCACCAGGGCCTGGCCCTGCCGCGCAACGTACTGCACGGCGTGGTCGATGTGTTCGGTCATGGGCGCCAGGCGCAGGATCGGTTCGCCGTCGCCGCGGTGGAACCCGTCGCCATTCCGCTCCAGGCCCAGGCGAGTCCCTCGCCGGATCCGATGTTCCAGCAGATCCGCGAGCAAGTCGCGCGCCTGGATGCCAGCCTGGCGCGGACGCCGGACGCGGCCAGCGAACGCATGAGCGCCAGTCTGTATGCCAAGGCCGTTGAGGCGGGCATGACCCGCGTCGATGGCGTGCATCTGAGCATCGAAGGTGCGCAGACGCGCGCCGGCGAGCGCGTGTTCGCAGTCCAGGGCGAGCCGGGCGATCCGGCGCAGCGGCGCACGTCCATCACCACGCAGGAAGCCACGCAGACCCCGGTGGAGCAGTCGCTGGCCCAAGCCGAACGCGCCAGGGCCCTGCAGCAAAACATGCCATCGCCGTCGCAGCAGGCGCACGAGCAGCGCGAGACGATGGGGGCGATCGTGCGCTGAGCGCTTGCGTCAGGGCGACTGTTCCAGCGCCAGCACCTCGCGCTCCTCGGCCTCGGCCTGCACCAGGCGCTGGAACAGCTGGGCCAGCGTCACCACGTCCTGGTGGTTGTGCTCGGCCACGCGGCGCAGGTTGCGCGCGCTGCCGCCGCGCAGGTAGGACAGCCAGGCGGCCGGCGCTTCCGAGCCGGGCAGGTCGTCCTCGCGCACGATCCGCAGCAGCTGCCGCTCGATGGTGGCCAGCCTGCAGTTCTCCCAGGTGCCGCGATAGCGCCGACGCGTGGGAAACAGCAGGTCCACGTGATCCAGCGCGGATAGCGGGTCGGCCATGCGCGCCAGGCGGAAGCGGGTCTTGAGCAGCGGCGCGTCGTAGCAGCGGCCGTTGTAGCTGGACAGCACCGTGCGCGGGGACAGCCAGGCGTTGAATTCGCGCAGCATGGCGCCTTCGGCGGCCATGGTGGACATCATCAGTTGGCGCACGCGCAGCCCCTGGCGGCCGGTGCCGTCCACGTGCCAGTCCGCCGCGCCGATCATGAAGGCGCGCGTGCCGGTGCCGCCGGCCAGGCCGGTGGTCTCGGTGTCGAAGAACAGCAGGTCGCGCGGTGCGACGGCCTCCTCATGGCGCCTGGCGAAGGCCAGGGACAGCGTTTGCGCGGGGATGGACTGCGGCAGGAAGGCTTCGATCAGGTGCAGACCCGGGCACAGCTCGCGCCCGGGCAGGTCGCGGTCCAGCGAGGCCGGCTTGCGTGCCGGCGTCGAGGTGGCGCCCGGCTTGCGTTCCCGCGTGGCGATCAGGCGCCGCAGCGCGTCCACGCTCTGCGGCTGCAGGCGTGGGCGCGCGCTTTCATTGGCCGCCGGCGTGGCCGGTGCGTCCATCCAGTCCAGGACCGAGCGCTCGCGTGTGGCGCCAGCGCGCGTGCCGCTCTTGGCCGCAACTCCATCGCCCGCACGCAAACGTGTCCTTGCTTCGGCCTGGCGTGTCACGGGCGCAGGCACGGGCTGCGCGTGTTCGGCCGATGGCGACACCAGCGCTTCGGGTGCTGTGGCCGGAGGCGTGCAGGGCGGGGAAGAGGTTCTGTCGATCAAGCCTAGGTTCGACGGCAGTGCATCGGGCGTGGACACGAGCGGTTCCTGCGTTTGCCGCAGCGTCGTATCGCCGGCCTGCCTGCGCAGCGCCCTCAGCCGATCCGCGCTGATGCTCATGCGCAAGCCACGCCAGGTTGCGGCAGCCGATGCACTCCTGGCGCCGGATGCATCCACCGCACCAGCGCCAGCAGGCGCATGCGGGGCCGGAGCGCGCGATGTGGGAGCCGATTCATCGGCGAAGTGGCTTGCCCATCGACACCAACGTTCCGCGCGGCCATCCGCCACCGCGCACAGTCATCGACCGGCATGTCCGCGCTTTTGCAGACCCAGGGCGCGAGCGGCAGGCGCAAGCACGACATCCTCACGCCAACAGATCCAGCGCGGCACGATCCGCATCCAGCGCATCGACCTGCATGTCCTGACTGGCCGGATGCCAGGCCTGGTCGTGGACCGAGGACAGCAGGGCCAGCACCCGCAGCGCCAAGGCCTTGGGCGAATCGCCTTGCCCCTGCTCGTGCGCGGCCAGCACCGGCCCGACGCAGCCTGGACAACCGGCCTGGCAGTCGCAGCCGTGCACCAGCTCGCCGGCGCGCTGCACCAGCTCGGCCTGGCGCTGCCACAGCGGCTCGCTCAGGCCCACGCCGCCGGGGAAGTTGTCGTAGAGATACACCGTGGGGACGAAGGCCTGTTCCAGCACCGCGCCTTCCGGGCCCTCCACCCCGCGCAACTGCCCGCGCCCGCTCTGGTCGGCCATGGCGAACCAGGCGCCATCGCCATTGCCCACGGCTTTCTGCAGGTCGCGGGCATCGGCCATCACCGCCACGGTGGCGACCACGTGCAAGGCATAGGCCGCGCCAAGGAAACCATCCAGTGCGTCCTGCTTGCTGGCGAAGGCCTTGCCCAGCGTGGCCTGCGGCAGTTGCCACCACACCGCGGTGGTGTGCAGCTCCTGGTCGGGCAGGTTGACCGGCCCGTAGCCGATGTTCTCGTGGGTGTAGTAGCGGATCTTCTTGTAGCCGCTCACGCGGCGCACCACGTGCACCTCGCCATGGTGGGAATCGCCGCGGCCGGCCGCATCGCCGTCGAAGCGTTCCAGCACCTTGAGCTTGGTGTAGTCGATGCTGTCGGTGTAGTAGTCCACGTGGGTGCGGGTGACATAGGCCTTGCGGCCTTCCCAGTCCAGCCGCTCCACCTGGTAGGGCGTGGACTGCACCATGTGGATCGCGCCTTCGTACAGCGTCAGCGCGGCTGCCGAATAATCCACCTCGGCGATGATGGTCTGCTTGCCGTCGCTCTTGTCCACCACCACGAAGTTGCCGTCGGCCACCGAGCGCAGGCTGACCGCATTGGCCGGGTAGCTGTCGGCGATCCACTCCCAGCGCTCGCCCTCCTGGTGCACCACCTCGCTCTCGGCCAGCGCTTCCAGGTACACCAGCGGGTCGACCGGGCCGAACGGCTCGCCGGCGTTGAACGGCAGCTCGAAGGCCGCGCAGCGGATGTGGTCGAACAGGATCAGCGGCTGGTCCGGCGCGGTGCGCGCGTGCTCGGGCGAGGCATCGGCGAAGAAGTCCGGATGCCGCACCACGTATTGGTCCAGCGGTTGCGAGCTGGCCACCAGCACGCCCAGCGCAGGTTGCTGGCGGCGCCCGGCGCGGCCGAAACGCTGCCAGGTCGCGGCCACGCTGCCGGGATAGCCGTTGAGCACCACCACGTCCAGCGCGCCGATATCCACGCCCAGCTCCAGCGCCGAGGTGCTGACGATGCCGTCGATATTGCCCGCGCGCATGGCCCGCTCCACCTCGCGGCGTTCGGTCGGCAGGTAGCCGCCGCGGTAGGCGCGGATGCGGGGCGGCTTGCGCGGGTCGTGGTCGAAGATGTCCTTCAGGTACTTGGTCAGCACCTCCACCATCAACCGGCTCTGCGCGAACACCAGCGTCTTCAGGCCCGACTTGATGGCGATGCGCGCGATGCGGTTGGCCTGCGAGCGTGCCGAGGCGCGCAGGCCCAGGTCCTTGTTGACCACCGGCGGGTTCCACAGCAGCACGTGCTTGTCGCCGGTGGGCGCGCCCGATTCGGTGATGGCCTGCACGCGGTCCTCGATCAGCGCCTCGGCATGCGCCTGCGGGTTGCCGATGGTGGCCGAGCACAGGATGAACTGCGGGCTGGCGCCGTAGAAGGCGCAGATGCGCTTCAAGCGCCGCAGCACGTTGGTAACGTGGCTCCCGAACACGCCGCGGTAGGTATGGACCTCGTCGATCACCACATAGCGCAGGTTCTCGAAAAACTGCGCCCACTTGGTGTGATGCGGCAGGATCGCCTGGTGCAGCATGTCCGGGTTGCTCACCACGATGTCGCCGTGCAGGCGGATCGCCTGGCGCGCATCACCTGGGGTGTCGCCATCGAAGGTGAAGGCCTTCACTCCCAGCTCGCCGGCGCGGTTGAGTTCCAGCAGCTCGGCCACCTGGTCCTGCGCCAGCGCCTTGGTCGGGAACAGGTAAAGCGCCTTGGCCCTGGAGGTCATCGCCGCGCTGACCACCGGCAGGGTGTAGCACAGCGACTTGCCGCTGGCGGTGGGGGTGACGATGGCCACGTGCTCGCCGCGTTGGCAGGCCGCCCAGGCCTGCGCCTGGTGACTGTACAGCTGCTCGATGCCGCGCGCCTTCAGCGCCTGCGCCAGGGCCGGCGGCACGTCCTCGGGGATCGGTGCGTAGCGGCCCTCGCGCCCGGGCAGGGTGAAGCTGCCGGTGATGCGGTCGGCGTAGCGGCGCTCCAGGCGCTCGGTCAGCAGCGCGCCGTCGCGGCTGGGCAGGCCGGCGGTGGTGGCCAGGGCGCGCTCGCTGGCTTCGGTGCGGGGGGCAAGGGAGAACGTCATGCGCGGCGCGTGCGGGGCAGGGCGGGGCAGGAGAACACCTTGGCGTCTCAGCCTGTGCGACACGCGCCCCGCCCACCTTCGCTCCGCCTGCACCTGCGACCCCGCTATCGTGCGCGCCATCCCACTGGACGAACCCCCTGATGCATCCATCCGCCACCGCCGGCTCCCTGTCCCTGCGCCCGTTCGCCGCGCGCGTGCTGGTCGTCCTGGCGCTGGGTGCGCTGGCGCTGCTGGCCTGGAAGCTGTCCGAACTGCTGCTGATCGTGTTCGGCGCGGTGGTGGTGGCGGTGTTGCTGCATGGCCTGACGATGCTGCTGCGGCGCTGGCTGCCGGTGCCCGAGTGGGCCGCGCTGGGTCTGGTGATCGTCCTGCTGGTGCTGCTGCTGGCCGCGGTGGTGGCGCTGTTCGGCGCCGAGGTCGCCGGCCAGATCGATGCCTTCCGCACCACCTTGCCGGCGGCCTGGAACAAGTTCCACGCCTGGCTGCAGACCAGCCCGCTGGGGCCGCAGCTGGAGCAGATCCCCGACCAGCTGCGCCAGGGCGCCTCCTCGCTGGCCACCCACGCCGGCACCATCCTGCTGTCCGCCGGTGGCGGCATCACCGACGCGGTGCTGATGATGGTCGGTGGGATCTACCTGGCCGCCCAGCCGCAGCTGTACCGGCGCGGCCTGCTGCGGCTGCTGCCGCTGGACCGCCGCGTGCTGGCCGACAACGCCCTGACCGCCAGCGGCCAGGCGCTGCGCGCGTGGCTGGGCGGCCAGCTGCTGGCCATGGCCGTGGTCGGCCTGCTGACCGGGCTGGGCCTGTGGCTGCTCGGCGTGCCGGTGGCGCTGGGCATCGGCCTGCTGACCGCGCTGCTGGATTTCGTGCCCATCGTTGGCCCCATCCTGGCAGCCATTCCGGCGATCCTGCTGGCGTTCACCGTGAGCCCGGAGACGGCGCTGGGCGCGTTGATCCTGTTCGTGGTGCTGCAGCAGCTGGAAGGCCATGTGCTGCAGCCGCTGATCCAGGCGCGCGCGGTGGACCTGCCGCCGGCGCTGCTGCTGTTCTCGCTGTTCGGCATCGGCGTGCTGTTCGGGCCGCTGGGCGTGGTGCTGGCCGCGCCGATGACGGTGGTGGCGTACGTGCTGGTCAAGCAGCTCTATGTGCGCCACGCGCTGGGCGATGCGGATGGAGCTGCCGAGGTGCCATGAGCCCTGCCGAGGGGTGTCGAGGCAGCCGGTGCGGGCGGATTCGGGATTCGGGATTCGGGATTGGCAGAGGCTGGCGACACCAGGCGCGTGCGGTCACGCGCCGTGTCCGGTTCCGCCCGCCCGGGCCGGGGACTGCGATCGATGCGCCTGCGCGCAACGAGAAACAAACCATCGCCGGTGAGCGCGTCGCTACGCTCGCAGGTGCATCGCTGCCCGCCGCACTGTGGGCGCGCGAGACCGCAAGGAGCGTCACCGTGATCAGGACCGTCGTTTCGCACAGCGCCGCCGTTGCAGTCGCCCTGACCCGCGCACCCAGCGGATGCACGCGCGGCAAGTCGCAGGTGACCGCTTGCTCCCCGAGCCGCGGGCCGTTCCCGAAACCGACGGGGAGATGCGGTGCTTGTCGAGGACATGTCGTCGCGTGATCGGGGTGCGCACTCGCACTCGCACGCGTCGGCGATGTGCGCGCTGGCTGGTGGCATGGCCGCTGATGCTGTCAGCGTAAGCTCAACAGTCCACGAAGGAGCCCGCGCCAGCGCCGCCAATCTCGGCCGAGCCAACCACGCTGGACACGGTGCGGGCGTTGCGCCCCGAAGAGGAAGTGCTGGATCTGGACGCCTTCCAGAATCCCATCACGCTGGAGCGCAACCGCTTCGACCAGGCCTACGACATCGCCATCAGCCCCGAGCAGATGGCGCTGGATGCCCGCTACAAGGGCTACGTCAACTACGGCATCAATCAGGGCCTGCAGCGCACCTGGGAGGGCATCAAGCGGGCCACCGACATGCGACCCGAGCAGGCGCCGGCCACCGCCCGTCCACCGCCGGCGCTGGATGAGGGGCAGGCAAGACGAGCGCTCGGGGCCTGGGAAGGCGACGAACCTGCTGCCAGGACCGAACCCTGAGCGCTGTGGTGCGGAAATGCGGGCATGGCCGCCATGCGGTGGCAGTGACGGCTTCCGGATGACGCGGCGCGTCCAGGGGCAGAACAGACGCGCAGAAATGGGACCGTTGCTCGCACACCCAAGACCGAGCATCACGAACAGGGCCGCACGGCGCGCCGCTATGACTCCGTCACCTCACGCAGCAAGGCGATGAACGCCCGCAGCGGCGGCGGCACCTGGCGCCAGCTGGCGTAGTACAGGCACAGGCCCGGGTCGGCGGGCGACCAGTCTTCCAGCAGCAGGACCAGGCGGCCCTGGTCCAGGGCGGCGCGCGCGAACGGCTCGGGGACATAGGCGATGCCCAGGCCCTGGATGGCGGCATCGACCATCAGGTCGCTGTTGTCCAGCAGCAGCGTGCCGGGCACGTCGATGGCGACCTCGCGCCGGCCCTTGGCGAACTCCCAGCGGTAGTGCTTGCCGCTGGGCAGGCGCTGGCGGATGCAGCGGTGTTCCTTCAATGCCTCGGGCGTGGCCGGGCGACCGTGGCCCGCGACATAGTCGGGCGCGGCCACGGCGATGAAACGCAGCGCGCCGCCGAAGGGTACGGACACCATGTCCTTGGGCACGGCTTCGGCCAGGCGCACGCCGGCATCGAAGCCTTCGGCCACGATATCCACCAACCGGCCCTCGCTGACCAAGTCCAGCGACACGCGCGGATGGCGCTGCAGGAAGGCCGGCACCATGTGCTGCAGCAGCCAGCGTGCCGCGCCGGTACTGGCGTTGATGCGCAGGGTGCCGACGACCTCGTCCGCGCCATGGCTGACGGCGTCCAGCAGGGTGTCCAGCTGAAGCAGTAGTGGCGTCAGGCCCTGCAGCAGCTGCTCGCCCGATTCGGTGGGCGCCACGCTGCGCGTGGTCCGGTGCAGCAGGCGCACGCCCAGGCGCTGCTCCAGCCCGCGCAGGGCGTGACTGAGTGAGGACCGCGACACGCCAAGATTGTCGGCAGCGCGCTGGAAGCTGCGATGGCGGGCCACGGCGGCAAAGGCTTTCAGATCGGAGAGAGTGACCTCGGCCATTGGTGTGGAATCCTCACCAGCTCATCCGCATTGGTGAGGCTTATCATACGCGCCAGCCGCGCCTACCTTGGTTGCAACGCAACGAAGGAGCTCATGCATGAAGACCTGGCTGATCACTGGCGCGTCCTCCGGCCTGGGGCTGGAGATGACCCGTGTCCTGCTGGCGCGCGGCGACCGCGTGGTGGCCTGCGCGCGGCGCGTGGCGCCGTTGGCCGAACTGCAGACGCGGCATGGCGATCGCCTGCGCGTGGCGCAGTTCGACCTGACCGACACGGCCGCGCTGCGACGCGAGGTGGATGCGGCCTTCGCTGCGTTCGCGCGCATCGACGTGGTGGTCAGCAATGCGGGCTACGGGCTGTTCGGTGCGGCCGAAGAGGTCAGCGATGCGCAGATCGAGCGCCAGCTTTCCACCAACCTGACCGCTTCCATCCAGCTGGTGCGCGCGGTGCTGCCACACCTGCGCGCGCAGGGCGGGGGCCGCCTGCTGCAGGTGTCGTCCGAAGGCGGCCAGGTGGCCTATCCCAACTTCAGCCTGTACCACGCCAGCAAGTGGGGCATCGAAGGCTTCCTGGAAGCGGTGGCGCAGGAAGTGGCGCCGTTCGGGATCGAGGTGCTGATCGCCGAGCCCGGTCCGACCGAAACTGGCTTTGGCACCGGACTGGACCAGGCCCCGCCGACGGCGGTCTACGACCACACGCCGGCCGGGCAGGTCAGGCGCGGGATCGCCGATGGCAGCTTCGCCATCAAGGGCGATGCGGTGCGCACCGCCGCGGCGATGATCCAGGCCGCCGATGCCGACACGATGCCGCGCCGACTGGCCCTGGGCAGCACCGCCTTCGACAACATCCAGCGCGTGCTGCAGGCGCGTCTGGAGGAACTGCAGTCGCAGCGCGCGGTGGCCTACGCGGCGGACAAGGTCTGAGCTTGGTCCATGGGGCGCGTGCCCTCAATGCGATGACACGTAGCCGCCGGCCGCCTGTTTGGGCGGCACCGCGAAGTGCGAGCGCATGCGCTGCACCTCGCGCGCCGGGGTCAGGCCGAACAGGCGCTTGAACTCGCGATTGAACTGCGAGGGGCTTTCATAGCCCACCCCATGGCAGGCCGCCGCGGCGGTCATGCCTTCGCGCACCATCAGCAGCCGCGCCTGATGCAGGCGGATGGATTTGAGGTACTGCATGGGCGAGGCGCAGGTGACCGCCTTGAAGTGCGTGTGGAACGAGGGCGCGCTCATGCCGGCCTCCTGCGCGAGCCGCGCCACGGTCAGCGGCTGCGTGTAGGCCGCATGCAGCAACTGCAGCGCCTTGCCGATGCGGCCGAAGTGGCCCTGCATGGCCAGCGCCGCGCGCAGGGTGTGGCCCTGCGGTCCGGTGAGGACACGGTAGTACAGCTCGCGCAGCAGCTGTGGACCCAGCACGGCCGCATCCATGGGCGCGGCCAGCGCCAGCAGCAGCCGCTGCACCGCGTGATGCAGCGGCGGATCGATCGGGCTGGACATCATGCTCTGCGGCGCGCTGGTGCGTGGCGGGCCGCCGTGGCGCTCGATCTGCAGCATCAGCTCGGCCGCCAATGGGAAATCCAGGTGCAGGTACAGCGCCAGCAGCGGCGCCTGCGCGCTGGCATCGGTTTCCATGGTGAACGGCACCGGCATCGAGACGGCCAGGTATTGGTGCGCATCGTAGACGTAGGTGCGCTGGCCGAAATAGCCGCGCTTGCGGCCCTGGCACACGATGACGATGCCAGGGTCGTACAGCACCGGGGTGCGCGCCAACGAGCGGTCCGAACGCAGCAGGCGCACGCCCTCCAGCGCGGTGAGCGTATAGCCCTGGCCAGGTGCCAGGGCCTGGACCAACGGTGCCAGCGGCAGCAGGCCAGCGTGCGCGGTATCCGATGGCAGAGGATGGATCATAGGAATGGGCAAGGATTCAAGCCGGATCGGCCTTAAGCGGGGTCGCAGGTTTGCCTATTGTGCAGTCCTGTCGTTCAAACGGAGTCAGCCCATGCCCGCTTCAAAACAGCTCCTGATCACCGGCGTCAGCAGTGGCTTCGGCCGCGCGCTGGCGCAGGAGGCCCTGGCCGCCGGTCATCGGGTGGTCGGCACCGTCCGCAGCGCGCAGGCGGCCGACGCATTCCAGGCGCTGGCGCCGGGTGGCGCCCGGGCGCGCCTGCTGGATGTCACCGACACCGCCGCGATCGCGCCGACGGTCGATGCCATCGAGGCGGCGCACGGGCCGATCGACGTGCTGGTCAACAACGCCGGCTATGGCCATGAGGGGATCCTGGAGGAGTCGCCGCTGGAGCAGATGCGCCAGCAGTTCGAGGTCAACGTGTTCGGCGCGGTGGCGATGATCCAGGCGGTCCTGCCGCACATGCGCGCGCGCCGCGCCGGGCACATCCTCAACATCACCTCCATGGGGGGCTTCATCACCATGCCGGGCATCGCCTACTACTGCGGCAGCAAGTTCGCGCTGGAGGGCATCGGCGAAGTGCTCGGCAAGGAAGTGGCCGCGCTGGGCATCCACGTGACCTCGGTGGCCCCGGGCTCTTTCCGCACCGACTGGGCCGGGCGCTCGATGGTGCGCTCCCCGCGCGGCATCGGCGACTACGACGCGCTGTTCGACCCGATCCGCCAGCGCCGGCAGGAGGTCAGCGGGCGGCAACTGGGCGACCCGCACAAGGCCGCGCAGGCGATGTTGGCCGTGATCGACAGCCACGCGCCGCCGGCGCACTTGCTGCTGGGAAGCGACGCCCTGCAGCTGGTGCGCGACAAGCTCACGGCGCTGGAACGCGAGTTGACCCAGTGGGAGGCGCTGACGGTCTCGACCGACGGGTGAAGCCACGGCACGCCTGAAGTGCACCCAAATCCGGAACGCCCCGCAACGAAAAACAAACCGGCCGCGGTGGTGCGGCCGCTACGATTCCAGGGTTGCAGCCCGCTGACACGTGGCGGGCCCCGGGGTCATTCGAGGAGGCGTGTTTGCACAGCAAGGCAGCCAGGCTGCGCATGGCGTTGACGTTGACGGTCCTGGCCTGTGGCGCACCGGCGCGGGCGCAGGACGTGCCGCCTGCCACCTCGCCAGCGCCCGAGCCAGCGCCGCAGGCATCGGCCGCAGAGGCCCAGGTGCAGACTCTGGAGGAAGTGCATGCCTTGCCGCCGGAGGAAGAGGCCCTGGATCTGTACCGGTTCAAGAATCCGGTCCAGGTCGAGTCCGGCGGACCGATTGGCGGTCGCTTCAGCGAACCGCCCTCGCCCAAGCAGATCAGCGAAGGCGGCGGCTATGTGATGTATGGGATCAACAAGGCCATCGGCGCGGCCGCCAAGGGCCTGCAGAAGATCCCGGGCGTACGCGACCAGGTGCAGTCGGCGGTGGCGCGGCCGCCGCCGGAACTGACGGAAGAACAGCGCCAGCGCCTGTTGCGGGCCTGTGGCGCGCAGGGCGACGCGTGCGCAGCGGCCATGCCGGTGCCGTGAGCGTCCACTGAGGCCTGACGTTCGCCTTGGCCGAGCGCCAGGCGAGATGGTCGGCAAATTCCAGCGTTTACGAACGAAAGAATGAGCAACGCCAAGACGGCGCTGCCATCCCGGTACATCCGGGAGGGCAGCTTGCAGCGGACAGGATTCGTGCGTCGATCAGAACGCGTATTCGGCCGTCAGCCCCAGCAGGGCGGTCGAGCGCTTGGGACCGTCGAAGCGGGCACCGGTGGCCGGGTCGCGCACGTCGCCGGACTTGGCCCGGAAGTAGTCGTAGTGCAGGCCGACGCTGAAGTTCTCCGTGGCGTTCCAGCCGGTGCCGATGCCGGCGTAGTAGCTGTTGCGACCGCTGTCGCCACCGCTTTCCAGCCCCAGGTTCTGGCCGGCGGTGTTGTAGTAGTTGATGTTGTTGTCCGAGGCGCGGAAGTAACCGCCGCGGGCGCCAACGTACCACTGCGGCGTCACGTTGAAGCGTGCATTGCCGCCCACGTGCCAGCCGCGCAGGGCATTCTCGCTGTCGCGCTGGTTCACGTCATCGCTGTTGAGCGCATTGGAGACCTTGAAGTTGCCCAGGTCGGCATAGCCGCCTTCCACGCCCAGGCCCCACTGCTGGCCAACCTTCCAGCGGTAGCCCACGCTGGCGTCGTAGCCGGTGCGACGACCGTCGCGGCCCTGGAACACATTGAAATCGCCGCTGCCGAAACGGCCGGCGGTGCCGCCATCGGTACGGCCGACGCTGCCGGACACGAACCAGTTGCCCTGGCCGACCTGCAGGTCCGGCCGATAGGTGTCACCGCCGGCACCCTGGGCGAACGCGGAAGGGGAAAGCAGGGCAGCTGCCACTGCGGCGGGGAGGAGAATCTTCTTCATGGGGAATGACCTTTCGACTAGGGCGCGTGCGTTTCGCATCTCGCCGGGTTTTAGAACCGTCGCCGGCGCAAGGAAGCTCCGCGACGAGCGCAGTACGGACCTGCGCGGCTGAAGCGCATCCAAACCTTCACTCCTGCATCAGATGGTCTTAACGCTTAGGTTCAAGCGACAGTCATGCCGGTGAGCGCATCTGCATGATGGAGTTGCCATTGAGTGACATATGCCTGACTCAGGGACGGCGCGTGTGTTGCACGCATGTGAGACGCAGTGCGCGCGGGCTGTATCTTGCGCGCAACCCATGGCCGGCAGTGAGGCGCCCATCGGGCGGCTGGTGACGAAGCGGACGATCATCGATACTCGTTGCCTCATCGACCAGGGCAGGAAGCGAGATGATCGATCTGGGTCTACAGGACGTGCGGGTGTTCGTGCCCTCGCAGGATTTCGCGGTGTCGCAGGGCTTCTACGAGGCTTTGGGCTGGCAGACCGATTACCTGGACCACCAGCTGGCGCTGATGCGCAACGGCCAACATCGCTTCTACCTGCAGCGCGCCTACGTGCGTGAGTGGGCCGAGAACCTGATGCTGCATCTGACCGTGGCCGACGCCCGCGCCTGCCATGCGCAGATCGCCGCTGCGCTGGAAGGCGATGCCTTTCCCGGCGCGCGTGTCGCGCCGCCCCGGCATGAGCCTTACGGCGCGCTGGTGACTTACGTCTGGGACCCGGCGGGCGTGCTGCTGCACCTGGCGCAATGGGACGAGGCGCAGGCTGGGTAGGGGTAAGTCCTTTGCATGGCACGTGCGACACAACATCGGTCAGAGCGCTGCGCTCCCACAGTGCCGCTCCCACAGTGCAATTGCAGGCTGAGCAACCACCTCCGGCAGACGCTCGAGCCACTCGGCACAAACAAAAGCGCCCCGAGGGATCGCTCCCCGGGGCGCGCGCCTGGACTGGCGTTGTTGCGACTGTTGAACTCAGGAGAAGACGCGGAAGCGCTCGGCATCGTCCATGAAGGACTTCTCGCCGAACGGCGCCTCGTTGGAGCCGAACGGCATCTGCGCACGCAGCTTCCAACTGGCCGGCAGGTCCCACTTGGCGGCCGCGGCAGCGTCCGGCAGCGGGTTGTAGTGCTGCAGGCTGGCGCCGATGCCAGCGTTGGCCAGGGCGGTCCACACCGACAACTGGGCCATGCCGCTGGCCTGCTCGGACCACACCGGGAAATTGTCGGCGTACAGCGCGAACTTTTCCTGCAGGCTCTTGACCACGTCCTGGTCCTCGTAGAACAGGATGGTCCCGGCACCGGCGGCGAAGCTGTCGATCTTCTGCTCGGTCTGGGCGAAGTTCTCGGCCGGCACGACCTTGCGCAGCGCATCCTTCACCAAATCCCAGAACGCCAGGCTCTGCGCACCGTAGAGGATGACCGCGCGCGAGCTCTGCGAGTTGAAGGAGGAGGGCGAGTGCTTGACCGCGTCCTGCACCAGGGCGGTCACCGCCTCCCGCGACAGCGGCAGGGACTTGCCGAGGGCGTACTGGGTGCGGCGCTGCTTGAGCGAGTCGATATGCGGGTTGGCCATGGCGTTGCTTCCAGTCGATGAACAGGTGCGCAGCCTAGAGGGTTGGCATCGTTGCAAACAGCGCGCTGAGCGGGACGATCCGTTACCGAAATCGCAAAGATGGAACGATGGCGCGCCGCGCGCCGCCGCTCCCCGCTAACACTCACAGCGTCGCCGCCCTGCGGCGTGACGCCGGCCCGTCTGTGCGCGTCGGGCCGGCCTCACGCGGGCGTTAAGATTTCTGTGACCGTGATCGCTTGGTGCATACTTTCGTGGACGCCGCACTGGCGTGTCTGGTTTCCCCCCGGAGGAAGCGCGCTGGAGGACAAGCGCCGCACCTGCCCTGACACGACGAGGAGATGCGATGCCATCGCCGATTGTCCTGCGCCTTGGCCTGTTGCCATTGGCTTGCCTGTCGCTCGCGGCCTGCCACAGGTCGTCCGAGGGCATGTCCGCGACCCCGACGCCTTCGCCCGCTGCGGCCACCGCGTCGGCCACGGCCACCGCCACTTCCGCGCCGCTGCCGGACACGCCGGACGCGGCAGCGGCGCGCAAGCCCGAGGCCACGCCCGACGAGAAGGTCCAGGCCTATACCCGCATCGGCGAGGACCTGCGCGGCTTCATCTCCGAAGACAGCGAGTTCTTCGCCAGGCGCCGCGCCGAGCAGGCCGCCCAGGTGCGCCAGGGCGACTTCACCAAGATCCGCACCGACGACCGGTTCTTCTTCGGCCCGGAGCAGCTGGACGGACTGCGCAGCACCCTGGAGATGCCGGGGCAGGCCGGTGAACTGGACGCTTCCGCGGCCGAGTTGCTGACCACCCTGGATACCCACCTGCCCAACTGGCGCGAACTGCGCCAGTACAACGAGGCGCGCGCCTACGAGCGCGACCAGGGCAGCAAGGGGCGACGCATGCTGCCGGGCTATGTCACCGGCATCGACGCGGTGGAAGGGGCGGTGAAGAAGTTCGAGGCGCGCATCCGCTCGGCCTCGGAAGTGGCCACCGAGGCGGCCATGGCCAAGTACCGCGCCGACGGCCTGATGATGGAAGTGCACACCCGCGATGCGCTGGAGCTGGCCGAGCAGGCGCTGAAGCTGTTCAACACCACCGACGATTTCAAGGACGACGGCAAGCTGGCCAAGGCCGACGGGCTGATCGCGGACATGGAAGGCGATCTGAAGGCCTTCCGCTCCGAGTACGCGCGCCGGCTGGACAGCAACGATCCGCCGCTGCCGCGCGTGGACCTGTACGACGTGGTCGATTCCAACCTGACCGCGATGGTCGGCCACTACCGCGCCGCGCGCCAGGACCCGCTGCAGTATTACTACGCGGTGGACTCCTACAACATGGCCGTGGACACGCTGGAGATCATGAACCGCTGAAGCGCCACGACGCTTACGGCAGTTCCACGACCGGCCCCAGCGGCGAGACGCCGCGTTCGTCGAAGGCCTCCACGCTGACCGCGTACCCCGGCGTGGTGTTGAGCGCGCGCAGCTCCAGCTGCGTGCCGCGGTCGGCGAAGACCTGGTAGGTCAGGGTCAGCCGGTCCGGCGCCACGCCCCAGCGCACGTTGTAGCCGACCGCGCCGGGCACCGGCGTCCAGCGGATGCTGGCCTGGCGGCGGTCGGCATCGCGCGTGGCGGTGACCTGCGCAGGCGCCGGTGGCGCGGGCCCATCGGCATTGCCGAACACGCGCAGGTCGCTGATGGCCAGGTGCTGGGCGCCGACATGCGCGTGCACATAGCGGATGTAGCGCGTGCGCACCGCTGTGGGCAGCTGCAGGTAGGCATTGGGGCGGTCGCGCCGGGTGGCCGGATCGTCGCCGACCTCGGCCAGCGGCTCCCAGCGCCGGCCATCGCGCGAATGCTGCAGCCGGAAACTGGTGTAGATCTGCGGGCCGTCGGCGAACACCCCGGATTGATAATCGGTGTAGTTCACCTGCACGGCGCGCACGGTCTTCTCGCCCTGCAGATCCACCGTGAGGGTCTGACCGGCCTGCGCGGTCCGCGCCACCCAGAAGCTGCGCGGGTCCTCGTCGGTGACGTTGGCCGCCAGGTGGTCGCCGTCATCGGAGGAGGCCTTGGCCGGCTTGCGATAGGACAGCAGCATCCAGCCGGTGAACAGCGCCTCCGGGTCGTCCACCTTCTGCGTCGGCATCCAGTGCGGGAAATCGCCGAAGCGCGTTGATACGCGCATCTGCCCGTCCGCGTAGAAGCCGGCGGGGAACATGGCGATGCGGCGCTCGAAGGTCCAGTTCACGCCGATCCAGGGCGTGCCGCTGTTGAACCAGTTGCCGTGGGCGTCCTGGAAGGTCGAACCGTGCCCGGCGCCCTGCACGAAGCCGCCGGGCTTGTAGGCGATGGGGTTGTACTCGGCATAGGTGAACGGGCCCAGCGGCGCGTCGGCGACATAGGTGCCGTTGGCATAGGCGTTGTGCTCGGTGCCCGGCGCGCCGTACTGCAGGTAATAGCGCCCGGCGTGCTTGGTCATCCACGCCCCTTCCAGGTAATTGCCGACCGGCTTGCCGTCGGGGAAAAACGCGCCACGATGATCCTGGCCGAAGCGCTCCCAGCCGTGGTGCGCCGGGTCCAGCGCCAGCAGCGGCCGGGGGGTGCCGCGGTAGGCGAACCCGCGTGCGTTGCGGTCCAGGGCGATGCCATACAGCGGGAACACATCCGAGGAGCCCCAATACAGGTACCACTGGCCATCGTCGTCGATGAACAGGTCCGGGTCCCACGGCCCGGATGGGATCTGCCCGGCCGGCACGTGCGCGTCCCAGTTCTCCTTCACTGCGGTGGGCAGTTCCGGCAGCAGCCGGGTCAGGAACTCCAGCCGCCCGTTGGCCGGGTCGGTGGACCCCAGCAACGGGCGCGGTGCGTAGGCCGACTGCATCAACACCAGCGTATCGCCATCGGAGACCGCGGCCGGGGCGACCAGGGCCTCGAACGGCCAGCGGCTGGGCTGGACGAAGGTCCAGTCCAGCAGGTTGGTCGAGCGCCAGTAGCCATCGGCGATGGTCAGGAACAGGTACCAGGCATCGCCATGGCGCACGATCACCGGGTCGGCGCCGGTGCGGTAACTGATGCCCTGCTGCAGCTGCTCGAAGTTGTAGCGGTAGTCCAGGTCCACCGGGTTGGCGTAGCTGCGCGGCGATGTCGGCGCTTGTTCGCCCCTGGCCCCGGGCGGCAGGGCGCAGGCCAGGACGAGACAGGCCAGGGCAGGGAGGCGCATGCAGGAACCCAAGAGGGGGGGGCAGGCCACCATGGTGCATGGCAAGCCCGGCGCCGACCTCGTGCGCTGCAGCACGGTCCGGCTCCCATTGGCCCCAGGGGCCGGGTCCCGGGTCCTCGGCGGGACTGGATGCAGCCCATCGCATCCTGGCCGAGCGCGCGCGGCAATCAGCGCGCACCGGCGGTTAGACCGCCCCGCCGCAATATTCCATCTGCTTATAAGTCATGCGCGATGGCTATTTCAAAGGCGTTCGCGCCGCCGATACGGTAGCGATGGCTCCTCCCCTCTGGACGTCCCCACGACCATGGCCTTCGCATCGCTCGCCCCGGCCGCCGTTCCGGCCGCCCCGCCGCAGCAACCGCTGCGCATCGTGCCGTTCGACGCCCCGCTGGGCGCGGAAGTGCTCGGGCTGGACCTGTCGCGGCCGCTGGATCCGGCCAGCTTCGCGCGCCTGCATCGCGCCCACCTGGAGCACCACGTGCTGGTGTTCCGCGACCAGCGCATCACCCCTGCCCAGCAGGTGGACTTCAGCCGCCGCTTCGGGCCGCTGCAGATCCACGTGCTGCGCAAGTTCCAGCTGCCGGGCACGCCGGAAGTGCTGGTGGTGTCCAACATCAAGGAGAACGGCGAGCCGATCGGCCTGGGCGATGCCGGCCATTACTGGCATTCGGACCTGTCCTACAAGGACAGGCCCAGCCTGGGCTCGCTGCTGCACGCGCAGGAGCTGCCGGGCGAGGGCGGGGACACCTTGTTCGCCAACCAGCACCTGGCCTGGGAGCGCCTGCCGCTGGCGCTGCGCAAGGCGGTGGAGGGCCGGCGCGCCGAACACAGCTACCTGGCCAAGTACGAGGAACTGCGCAAGCGCAACCCCTGGCGGCCGGCGCTGAGCGCCGAGCAGATCGCCGAGGTGGTGCCGGTGGAGCACCCCATCGTGCGCACCCATCCTGAAACCGGCCGCCGCGCGCTGTTCGTCAGCGAGCACTTCACCACGCGCATCGTCGGCCTGCCGCAGGACGAATCCGACGCGCTGCTGGCCGAGCTGTTCGCCCTGAGCACGCTGCCCAGCCTGGTCTACCGCCATCGCTGGGAGCCCCACGACATGGTGTTCTGGGACAACCGCTCGGTCATGCACCTGGCCGCCGGTACGCCCGACCACGAGCGCCGCAAGCTCTATCGCACCACCATCGAAGGCGATGTCCCGTTCTGACGCCGGCCGGCGCTGGCCGCTGGGCGGCGTCAGGGCCCAAGGCCGCTGCCCGCGCCGCCGGCCCAGGCCCCCATCGACGCGCCATCTGCCTCGCCCCTGATCCGGTTCCACCTTCCCCACGAGCCAACCTCATGAACCCACGTCCTGCCCGCCATGCGCGCCGCGCGCGTCTGCCGTCCCTGCTGCTGGCCGCCCTGGCCTGCGGCGCGGCGCTGTTGGGCGGCTGCCAGCGGCAAGAGGCGGGGCAGGGCGCGACGGGCGGGCAGGAGACCCAGACGCTGCGCATCGGCAAGCAGTTCGGCATCGTTTACCTGGTACTGGACGTGGCCGAGGCCCGCGGCCTGATCGAGCAGCAGGCCAAGGCCGAGGGCCTGAACCTGAAGGTGGAGAGCCGCCAGCTCTCCGGCGGCTCGGCGATCAACGACGCGCTGCTGGGCGGGGCCATCGACATCGCTGGCGCCGGCACCGGCCCGTTGTTCACCATCTGGGACCGCACCCGCGGCCGCCAGGAGGTGCGCGGTGTGGCCTCGCTGGGCAACTTCCCCTACCAGCTGGTGAGCACCTCGGACACGGTGCGCAGCATCGACGACCTGGGCGCGCAGGACCGCATCGCGGTGCCGGCGGTGGGCGTGTCGGTGCAGTCGCGCATCCTGCAGTACGCCTCGGCCCAGCGCTGGGGCCAGGACCAGGCGCTGAAGCTCGATGCGCAGCAGGTGGCCCTGCCGCACCCGGATGCGGCCGCGGCGATCATCTCCGGCGGCAGCGAAATCACCGCGCATTTTTCCACGCCGCCGTACCAGCAACAGGAGTTGGCGCGCAATCCGAAGGCGCACGTGATCCTGGATTCCTACCAGGTGCTGGGCGGGCCGTCCTCGGCCACGGTGCTGTATGCCACGGCCAAGTTCCGCCAGGACAATCCCAGGGTCTACCACGCCTTCCTGGCCGGCCTGGACGAGGCGGCCAGATTCATCACGGCGCATCCGGAAGAGGCCGCCGAGCTCTTCGTGCAGCGCAACCCGGGCAGCGACAAGGCGCAGGTGCTGGAGATCCTGCGCGATGAGCAGGTGCAGTTCAAGATCGCACCGGAGAACACCTTGGGACTGGGCAAGTTCATGCAGCAAGTCGGGGCGATCAAGCAGGCGCCGACCGCGGTGGGCGACTACTTCTTCGACGATCCGCTGATCGCCGGGGGGAGCTGAGGGTCATGACCGTGCATCCCTTTCCCGCGCCCATGCTGCAGGTGGACAAGCTCAGCCTGGAGTACGCCGATGCGCACCGCGTGGTGCGCGCCACGCACCGGGTGAGTTTCGATGTGCACGAGGCCGATCGCTTCGTGCTGCTGGGGCCTTCCGGCTGCGGCAAGTCCACCCTGCTCAAGGCCGTGGCCGGCTTCATCGCCCCGCGCGAGGGGCAGATCCGGCTGGACGGCCAGGCCGTGGCCGGGCCGGGGCCCGACCGCGGCGTGGTGTTCCAGGAGTTCGATCAGCTGGCGCCGTGGAAGACCGTGCGCCAGAACGTGGTGTTCGGCCTGCGCAGCGCACGCAAGCTGGGCGCGGCGCAGGCGCGCGAGCGCGCCGATGAGGTGCTCGACCAGGTCGGCCTGCTGGCCTTCGCCGACGCATATCCGCATACCTTGTCCGGCGGCATGAAGCAGCGCGTGGCCATCGCCCGCGCGCTGGCGATGCAGCCGCGCATCCTGCTGATGGACGAGCCCTTCGCCGCGCTCGATGCGCTCACCCGCCAGCGCATGCAGGCGCAGCTGCTGGCGCTGTGGGAACAGGTGCGCTTCACCCTGCTGTTCGTCACCCATTCCATCGAGGAAGCCCTGGTGGTGGGCAGCCGCGTGCTGCTGCTGTCGCCGCACCCGGGCCAGGTGCGCGCCGAACTCAATGCCCATGCCTTCGACGCGGACAGCAGCGGCAGCGCGGCCTTCCAGCAGACCAGCCAGCGCATCCACCAGCTGCTGTTCGAACACCAGCAGGCCGATGCACCGATCCGGCGGCGCGCCGGACAGCCGGGCGCCGCACCATGACCGCCGCGGCCACCCCACTGCGGCGCCTGCCGCCGGTGCGTCCGGAATACGAGCAGCCGGTGACGCCGATCGACCCGGCGCTGCTGTCCGCCCCCAGCGCCCGCCGCTGGACGCTGCCGGAGGGTGCACGGCGCGCGCTGGTGCTACTGGTGCTGGCCGTCGCCTGGGAGGTGACCGCGCGGCTGGTCGGCAACGACCTGCTGCTGCCCGGGGCGTTGCAGACCGCGCGCGCCTTCTGGGACGGCCTGGTCTCCGGTGAACTGCTGCGCCGGGTGGCGACCTCGCTGCTGGTGCTGGCGCAGGGCTATCTGCTGGGCGTGGCCGGCGCCTTCGCGCTGACCGCCCTGGCCGCCTCAACCCGGCTGGGCCGGGACGTGCTGGGCACCTTGGTGGCCATGTTCAACCCGCTGCCGGCCATCGCGCTGCTGCCGCTGGCGCTGCTGTGGTTCGGCCTGGGCAATGCCAGCCTGGTGTTCGTGCTGGTGCACTCGGTGCTGTGGCCGCTGGCGCTCAACACATACGCCGGCTTCCAGTCGGTGCCGGACACGCTGCGCATGGCGGGGCGCAACATCGGCCTGCGCGGGCCGCGCTATGTGACCCAGCTGCTGGTGCCGGCCGCGCTGCCGGCGATCCTGTCCGGCCTCAAGGTCGCCTGGGCCTTCGCCTGGCGCACCCTGATCGCCGCCGAACTGGTGTTCGGCGCCACCTCGCGCCAGGGCGGGCTGGGCTGGTACATCTTCCAGAACCGCAACGAGCTCTACACCGACAAGGTCTTCGCCGGCCTGGCGATGGTGATCGTGCTGGGCCTGCTGGTGGAAGTGGTGGTGTTCGCCGGCATCGAGCGGGTGACGGTGCGGCGCTGGGGCATGCAGAGGGGCTAGGAACGAGTGAGGAGGAACGAGAAACGAGTTAGAGCGGGTTCGCCTTTGCCTTTACTCGTTCCTCGTTCCTCTCCACTCGTTCCACGCTCTCACAGCTCGATCACATCGAACCGCACATCCGGGTCCACCTCGGCGTCGTAGTCCACGTCGTCGCGCTCGAAGCCGAACAGCTTGAGGAACTCGTGCTTGTAGCTGGCGTAGTCGGTCAGCTGGTACAGGTTCTCGGTGGTGACCTGGGGCCAGATCGACTTGGCCGCGTCCTGCACCTCGGGCTTGAGCTCCCAGTCGTCCAGGCGCAGGCGGTGTTCCTCGTCGACCTCGGCTGGCGCGCCGTCGGCGCGGTACATGCGCTCGCGAAACAGGCGGTCCAGCTGTTCGATGGTGCCCTCGTGCAGGCCCTGTTCCTTCATCACCTTGAAGACGATGGCGATGTACAGCGGCAGCACCGGGATGGCGGCGCTGGCCTGGGTCACCACTGACTTGAGCACTGCGACATGCGCGCTCCCGCCGCTGGCCTGCAGCTGCGCGTCCAGGCGACGCGCGGTGGCGTCCAGGTCGGCCTTGGCCTTGCCCAGCGCGCCGTGCCAGTAGATCGGCCAGGTGATCTCGGTGCCGATGTAGCTGAAGGCCACGGTCTTGGCCGCCGGCGCCAGCACGCCGGCCTGGGCCAGCGCATCGATCCACAGCTGCCAGTCCTGGCCGCCCATCACGGTGATGGTGTCCTCGATCTCCTGCTCGGTGGCCGGCTCCAGCGTGGCCTGGATCACCTGGTCCTTGTTGGTGTCGATGGCGTTGGAGGTGTACGGCGCGCCGATCGGCTTGAGCGCCGAGCGCTTGAGCTCGCCGGTGGAGGGCAGCTTGCGGACCGGCGAGGCCAGCGAATACACCACCAGGTCGACCTGGCCGCCCATCTCGGTCTTGATCAGCTCGATGACCTTGGCGCGCGCCTCATCCGAGAACGCATCGCCGTTGATCGAGCGGCTGTAAAGCCCTTCGGCCTTGGCGAACTTGTCGAAGGCCGCCGCGTTGTACCAACCGGCGGTGCCGGCCTTCTTCTCGCTGCCCGGCTTTTCGAAGAACACGCCCAGGGTGTCCGCGCCGAAACCGAAGGCGGCGGAGATGCGGGCGGCCAGTCCGTAGCCGCTGGAGGCCCCGATCACCAGCACCTTCTTCGGCCCGTCATGGCGCACGCCCAGCGCGCGCGTGGCGGCGATCTGGTCGCGCACGTTCAGTTCGCAACCGGTGGGATGCGTGGTGGTGCAGATGAAGCCGCGGACCTTGGGATGAATGATCAAAGCGAGTGCCTCTTGGAAAGTGATGCGCGCGGCATCTTAAGCCCCGTGCACCGCCAGGGCCACGTTCGCGGCCGTATGGGGCCTTGGCCGACGTCTGCGACGGGTGCGGGCACAGCCCGGGCTGCAACGGTGTCCGGTTGGCACGACATCGGCCGGACAAGCCGATCTGCTACCGTGCGCGCCCCTGTTAAGTGCTATGTGCTGTGCCCATGTCCCTGTCGTCGCTGCGTCCTTCCCTGCTCACCCTGGCCGGCGTGGTGGCCCTTGCCGGATGCGCCAGCGCCCCGGGCTCGCGCGGCGGCATCGCCGATGGCGCGCAGGCGCGGGTGGCGATCCTGGAGACCACCGACGTCCATTCCAACATCCTCAGCTACGACTACTACAAGCAGAAGGAAGACCCCACGGTCGGCTATGAGCGCGTGGCCACGCTGATCCGCCAGGCGCGCGCCGAGTTCGCCAACACCTTCCTGTTCGACAGCGGCGACACCATCCAGGGCACGGTGCTGGCCGATTTCCAGGCCCGGGTGCAGCCGGTGTCGTGCGCCGAGAAACTCGGCATCTACCAGGCCTTCGATGCCATGGGCTACGACGGCGCCACGGCTGGCAATCACGAGTTCAACTACGGCCTGCCCTTCCTGTCGCAGGTCACCGGCACGCCGATGAACGTCGACGGCGGCGCCAGCGCGCGCTGCAAGGGCCCGGATTTTCCGATGGTGCTGTCCAATGTCTACAGCGCGCGCGACCAGGCGCCGCTGTTCAAGCCCTGGGAGATCGTCACCAAGGACATCGCCATCACCGGCGCCGACGGCAAGCCGGCGCGCGTGCCGTTGCGGGTGGCGATCATCGGCTTCACCCCGCCGCCGATCCTGGCCTGGGACAAGCAGAACCTGGACGGCAAGGTCACCGTGAGCGGCGTGGTCGAGGCCGCGCAGCGCTACCTGCCGCAGATCCAGGCCGAGCATCCGGACCTGGTGGTCGGCATCCTGCACGGCGGGCTGAGCGCGGCGCCGTACACCTCGGACATGGAAAACGGCGGCTGGCACCTGGCCGGCGTGGAAGGCCTGGACGTGCTGCTGCTGGGCCACTCGCACACCGAGTTCCCCGGCCCGCGCTACAAGGACCTGCCGCAGACCGACGCGGTGCGTGGCTTCGTGCGCGGCAAGCCGGCGGTGATGGGCGGCTTCTTCGGCAAGGACCTGGGCGTGATCGACCTGCACCTGTTGCGCAGGAACGGGCGCTGGGTCATCGATGCCGACGGCACGCATAGCGAAGTGCGCCCGATCTGCACGTCCAAGGACGCCTGCGTGGCCGCCGATCCTGCCATCGCCCCGCTGGTGGCCAAGGCGCACGCCGCCGCCCAGGCCTACGTCAATACGCCGATCGGCCGCAGCCAAGTGCATTTCTCCAGCTATTTCGTCGACGTAGGCAACAGCACGGCGCTGGCGGTGGTCAACGCGGCCCAGCGCGACTACGTGCTGCGCGAGCTGCCGCGCCTGCATCCGGAACTGGCGGGGATCCCGGTGCTGTCGGCCGCCGCGCCGTTTCGCACCGGCTTTGGCGGCGGCGAGGACTACACCGACGTGCCCGCCGGCACGCTCACCCTGCGCAGCGCGGCGGATTTGTACTTCTATCCCAACACCCTCAGCGCGGTGAAAACCGACGGCGCCGGAGTGAAGGCCTGGCTGGAAACCTCAGCCGGCCGCTACAACCGCATCGATCCGGCCAAGGCCGGCGAGCAGCCGCTGATCAACACTCGCCACACTGCCTACAACGCCGATCAGCTGCAGGGCGGGGTCTCCTACGTGATCGATGTGACCCGCCCGCAGGGCCAGCGCATCACCACGCTGACCTACCAGGGCAAGCCGGTGGATCCGGCGCAGCCGTTCATCGTGGTCACCAACAACTACCGCGCCAGCGGCGGCGGCGACTTCCCGGGCCTGGACGGCCGCAACATCGTGCTGGCCGCGCCCGACGGCAGCCGCGAGATCCTGGCCGAGTGGCTCAAGGCCAAGGGCACGGTGACCCAGGCCGACCTGGAGCCGACCTCCTGGCGGTTCGCGCCGGTCAAGGCCGCTGGGCCGCTGACCTTCCCATGCCCGATCGGCAAGCTGGACATCGCCAAGGCACAGGGCCTGCCGCCGATCCGCGAGCTGTCCGTCGCCGGCGATGGTGCGGCCAAGTGCGCGGTGGATCTGAGCCAGCCCTGAGCGGCACGCCCTGTGGCGGCCATGCGCGCATTGCCGGCGCCTCTGACTGCGCACGAGAGGTTCTGGAAATGTCCGCGGCGCGTCGGCCGCGACGGCGACCTTCGTGAGCCGAAACGCTTGGCTCGCGTGTGGCCAAGCGGCGCGGCAGTGTCTGGCGCTGAGGCTGCGCTCACGATGCCTGGCTTAGCATCGTGCGTATCCGGCGCCTGCCTGCCGGCAAGGAGATCGCGATGAGCGCACCACTGCCCATGCTGGTGATGGACGACACCGCCCTGGCCGACCTGGCCACCGCGCGCAAGCTGCTGGAGAACCCAGGCTTGGCCGCGCAGATCGCCAATACGGTCGGCGCGCCGATCGAGCACCTGGTCAGCAAGCGCCTGCCGGGCTTCGTGCGCCGTCGCATCGAAGGCATCACCCGCCATGCGCTGTCGCTGTCGCTGAAGTCCGCGCTGCTGACCCTGAGCAAGCACGGCAAGAAGCCGGCCTCGCCGCGCAGCCACCAGCTGGCCGTGGCGGTGACCGGCGGTGCCGGTGGCCTGTTCGGACTGCCCGGACTGGCCGTGGAGCTGCCGGTGACCACCACCCTGATGCTGCGCTCGATTGCCGATATCGCCCGCTCCGAAGGCGAGCGCCTGGACGATCCGGAATCGGCGTTGTCGTGCCTGGAGGTGCTGGCCCACGGCGGCCGCCGCAGCAACGATGACGGCAGCGAGTCCGGTTACTTCGCCGTGCGCACGGCCATGGCCCAGCAGCTCAACGCCGCCGCGCGCCACCTGGCCGCCCACGGCCTGAGTAGCCATGGCGCGCCGGTGCTGATCGCCCTGGTCTCGCGCGTGGCCGCGCGCTTTTCCATCACCGTCAGCGAGAAGGTCGCCACCCAGGCGGTGCCGCTGGTGGGCGCGCTCAGCGGCGCCACCCTCAATACCTTGTTCATCAGCCACTTCCAGGCCATGGCGCGCGGGCACTTCATCGTGCGCCGGCTGGAGCGCACCTACGGCACCGATGTGGTGCGCCAGGCCTACGAGGCGCTGCCGGCCTGAGCGCTGCGGTAGCGCTGGTGCTCGCCAAAGCGCGGCAGCATCACACACCTGTAGGAGCGGCTTCAGCCGCGAAGAGGCTTTACCGGTAAAGCCCCTTCGCGGCTGAAGCCGCTCCCACAGATGCATCCCACAGCTTCAGCAGCGGCCATCGCCACGCATCATCTTGCGGACTCCTCACTCCTCACTCCTCACTCCTCACTCCTCACTCCTCGCCTGAAGCGGCGATGGGCCATCAGGAATCTGCTCCGGCGACTCATGCACGGCGTAGAGCGAGGCCAGGTGCGCGGCCAGCCATTGCGCGGCCGGGCCCAGCCGGGCGTCGCGGCGGTGGCAGACCCACAGCGGCACTGCGCCATGCGGCGCCCAGTACGGCGAATCCAGTCTGACCAGCCGGCCGCTGGCGATGTCGGCGCGCACCAGGTGTTCGGGCATGCCGCCCCAGCCCAGGCCGGCCAGCAGCATGGCGTGCTTGGCGCCGACATCGTTGAGCCGCCAGGTTTGGCTGGAGAACACTCCGCGGTCCTTCATGGACACCGCGAACCGCGGCGAGCGGTCGGTCAACACCAGCTGCACGTGGTCGCGCAGCTGCTCGGCCATCACCTCGCCGCGGTGGGCGGCCAGCGGGTGATGCGGAGCGACCACGGGAATCATGGCGATGGTGGTGGCCGGGCGTAGCTCCAGCTCGGGAATTTCGGTGGCGACCGGCCCCAGCAGGCCCAGCACCGAGTGACCTTCCAGCAACTGCTCGGCCGCCGCGCCCATGCTGTCCACCAGTACGCGCGTGGACACTGCCGGCCAGCGCGCGCGGAACTCCACCATGGCGTGCAGCAGCAGGCACATCGGGTAGACCGGCTCGACGGTGATGCAGACCTCCGCCTCCACGCCGGTAGCCAGGCCGCGGGACAGCGCGTGGAAGGCGCCGACCTCGCCGACGATGCGCCGGGCGCGCGGCAATAGCGCGTGGCCGGCCGCGGTCAGCACAGGCCGATAGCCGCTGCGGTCGAACAGCACCAGCCCGACCTGCTCCTCCAGCCGCTGGATGGCATAGCTGACCAGCGACTGCGTGCGGCCCAGCGCACGCGCCGCGGCGGAGAAACTGCCTTGCTCGGCCGCCGTCAGGAACACCTGCAGCTGATCGAACGACAGGGCATCTGTATCGACATGGTTGATGGACATGATCGAACCCATCCCGGTTTTTTGCGTGGAGAACGGCGCGTACGTTACGCCATCCCTTCGCAATAGGTGCTTCGCCATGTCCCAGCTGCTCGTCCTGCACAACAGTCTCAACCCTGAGAACTCGGCCTCGCGCGCCATGACCGAGGCCTACCTGGCCCAGGTCCGTGCCGCCAATCCAGCCGTGCGCGTGATCGAACGCGATCTGGCCGCCGACCCGCTGCCGCACCTGCCGCCGGCGATCTTGCCGGCAATGTTCGGCCAGACCGTCCAGCCCGGTCCGGAAGCGCAGGCCGCGGCCCTGTCCGATCGCCTGATCGCCGAGCTGGAACAGGCCGATGTCATCGTGCTGGGCGCGCCGCTGTACAACTTCACCATTCCCTCCACGCTGAAGGCCTGGCTGGACTACGTGGTCCGCAGCGGTCGCACCTTCCGCTACACCGAGGCCGGCCCCGAGGGACTGCTGCCGCCCGGCAAGCGCGTGCTGGTGTTCACCGCCAGCGGAGGGGTCTACAGCCAGGGCCCGGCCGCGGCGCTGGACCACTTGGTGCCTTACCTGAAGGCAGTGCTGGGCATGATCGGCCTGACCCAGGTCGAGGTCGTCCGCGCCGAGGGCATGGCCCTGCCCGAAGCGCAGCAGGCGCGCGCGCAGGCCATCACGCAGGCCGCGCGACTGGCAGCCTGAACGCCGCACCGGCGCGGACAGCGGTCTACGTGGTCACGTGAGCGACCGTCGGCCAGACACGCTCATCAGTGTCCCACCCGCCTGGACGCAGGGGAGCCAGCGCCGCGCTGGCTTCAGCCGCCGCCATGCACGCTGCGGCGCTGGGCCAGCTCGCGGAAGAACGCCACGTACTGCCCATGCCCGCCGGTGAACAGCACATCCAGGCGCAATGGATCGTCCGCATCGGTGATGCCGGCCAGCGCGTCCCAGGGCGCATCCGATGCGCGCTCGAGCGCTGCCGGGTCGATGCCCGGCCGGCGCACTTCGCCGCCGCTGCTGTCGATGTAGACCGTCGTGGCCGGCGAACCCATGGCCTGCCCGAGCTGCTGCACCAGCAGCAAAAAGCCGCGATCGCTGCCGCCGCGCAGCCACGCGGTGGTGCCGTCCTCGTCGATGTGCGGCGCGCTGGTCACGGTATCGCCCACGCCCACCAGGTGCGGCATCAGCGCCGGGTCCAGGCACGTGCGCGCCAACTGCAGCAGCGCATGCGGGTCGCGCGGCGCCTGGCGCGCGTTGAAGTGCTCGCCCAGCGGCCAGTGCCCGGTGTGGCGGTGGTAGTAGTGGTTGAGGATCACCAGGACGCCCACTTCCTTCACCGCGCCCTTGAGCATGAACTGGAAGTCGGTGGTGCCGGCCTGCTGGGTGTCGGCCGGCTTCATGCGCTCCTGGCCCTGCCCATCGCGACCCAGGTTGGGCGCGTAATGCACGAAGAAGGCATCGCCCAAGCCCTCGGCACGGGCCTCATCCAGCAGCTCCTGCATGAAATCGCCGGCGGCCTGCTGCAGGTGCCCGTAGCGCTCAGGGGCTTGCGCAAGCCGCGCGTGCAAGGCGTTGAGGTTGAGCGTAGGCGAGGCCGGATTGTCCAGCACCGTGGTCCCGACCAGGGCCGGGATCTCGTGGGGATCCAGGTGGAAGGGCGCGTTGGCCAGCAGCGACGTCAAGAATCGCGTGGCGCGCACCGGCACCCCGGCCAGGAAGCGCAGCTCGGCCTCGCTGACGCCCGGGTGCGAGACCCGGCCATGGCGGTCCTGCAGCTGCACGCCGCCGGCGGCCAGGCCGGGCAGGTAGAAGCCCTGCTCGCGGGGATGCTCCGGCGGCACGAAAGCCTGCTCGACGATGGCATTCACCCCGCGACTGCCGATGTGCTCGCCATTGGTCAGCACGTAGAAGCTGCCGTCCAGCTGCCGCGCCGCCTGGATGTAGCCGCGGTCGAGCTGGCGGGTCAGCGGGTCGCGCACCAGCCCCATGCACACCCCATCCAGATCCTGGATCAGCAGCAGCCGGGGCGCCTGGGCCAGGGTGTGCAGCAACGCGGCGTGATCGCGCGAGAACGCGGGGTGTTCCGACATCATGCCCACAGGGTAACCCGGGACGGATGAGCCGCCCGTGGCCGGCGGCCAGGCAGGGCCTGGACGTGTCGGGCAAACCCTTACCACCATGGTCTGACTTCAGCGGAGCGGCCGCTGCGCCGATGATTCGCAGCAAGAGCGGCGAGTGCTGGCCGCGGCCCATCCCGATGTCCTGTCACGTCGGCGTAAGCCGCCCTCCCGGCATCGCCGCTTTTGTTCGCCCGCGATCCTGTTCGTGCGGCCCGGCTCAGTCGATCTCGGACCGCTGCCGGTAGGCCAAGCGTGCGGCACGGATCCGCTCGTGATGCACCTCGGCCCAGTCCACCAGCGCGAGGATGTGGGGGATGAAGCTGCGGCCCAGCTCGGTCAATGCGTACTGCACCGCCGGCGGCTTGCTGGGGAACACCGTACGCGCCACCAGGCCGTCTTCCTCCAGGCCGCGCAGGGTCTTGGCCAGCATGCGCTTGGAGACATCGTCCATCTGCCGATGCAAGGCGGAGAACCGCAGCGGGGCCGGTGCCAGCGCCTGCAGCACCAGGGTGCTCCAGCGATCGCCCAGGCGGTCCAGTACGTCGCGGACCGGGCATTGGGCGGCATACGGGGCGGAGGAACGGTGCAGGGTCATGGCGGGCTCGACGTGGTTACCGGCAGGTCTCCTGGCGACATTGCGCTCCCTTCTTGGCAGTGCCCAGGCAGGCGCGCATCATACCTTGGTTCCTTTTCGTAACCATTGGAGTTCACCATGTCTTCCATCGCCCTGCTCGGCGGCACCGGCAACGTGGGCCGCCGTCTGCTCGCCGAGATCCTGCGCCGCGGCCACACGGTCACCGTCGTCGCCCGTAAGCCGGTCGACGACCTGCCGGCCGGCGCGTCTTTCATTCAGGCCGACATCACCGCCGATCCGGCCGACCTCGGCGCCAGGCTGGGGCGGCACGACGTGCTGATCAGCTCGGCCCGCTTCGACACGGTCACCGCCGATCACGTCCTGGCCGTCGCGCGTGCCGCCGGCATTCCGCGCCTGGCGGTGGTCGGCGGCGCCGGCTCGCTGGAGGTGGCACCGGGCGTGCGTCTGGTCGATACCCCGGAGTTTCCGGCCGAGTACAAATTCGAAGCGCTGCCGGGTGCGGTCTTCCTGGACCAATTGCGTGGCGTCTCCGACATCGACTGGACCTTCCTGTCGCCGGCCGCGTTCTTCGGCCCCGGCGAGCGCACAGGGCGCTTCCGCCTGGGCGGCGACGCCTTCCTGACCGATGCGCAGGGCAACAGCCGCATCTCCTATGAGGACTACGCCGTGGCCCTGCTGGACGAGATCGAACAGCCCCGGCACAGCCGGCAGCGCTTCAGCGTCGTCTACTGAAGCCGGCACGCACGACCCGTCGGGTCGGGCCACCGTCACCGATGACGTGATTGTCAGTTGCCCACCAGGGTGGGGCAAACGCCGGTCCGCCCGGACCGGCGTACCATGGCGCCCATGCGACTGCTGATCATCGAAGACGAACCCAAGACCGCCGGCTATCTCAGCCGCGGCCTGTCCGAACAGGGCTATTCCGTCGATCACGCCGACAACGGCGTGGACGGCCTGCGCCTGGCCATGAACAACGACTACGACGCGATCGTGCTGGACATCATGCTGCCCGGCATGGATGGGCTGCAGCTGATGCAGACCCTGCGCACCTCGCGCGATACGCCGGTAATCATGCTCACCGCGCGCGACCAGGTGGACGACCGCCTGCGCGGGCTGGGCGCGGGTGCCGACGATTACCTGGTCAAGCCCTTCTCGTTCCTGGAGCTGCTGGCGCGGCTGCAGGCCATCGTGCGCCGCGCCCGGCCGCATGAGGCCACGCAGATCCAGATCGGCGATCTGTTCATCGACCTGGTGGCCCGCCGCGCCACCCGCGGCAGCCGCCGCCTGAACCTGACGGCCAAGGAGTTCTCGCTGCTGGCCGCCCTGGCGCGCCGCCGCAGCCAGATCCTGTCCAAGACGGTGATCACCGAGACGGTGTGGGACATCAACTTCGACACCAACACCAACGTGGTGGAAGTGGCGATCCGCCGCCTGCGCTCCAAGCTGGAGTACCCGGGCGAGACCAAGCTGCTGCACACCGTGCGTGGCATGGGCTACGTGCTGGAACTGCGCGAGGAAGAGGCGTCGGAGGCGTCTTGACCGCGCTGCACACGCGGTCCATCGCCAACCGGCTCGGCCTGATGTTCGGGCTGGCCGCCACCGTGGTGCTGACGCTGCTGGCGGTGGCGATCTTCCTGTTCCAGGCCCACGAGCTGCAGCGTTCCAAGCGCGCCGAGCTGCACGCGCGGATGAACATCATCGAGCGCCTGGGCCATCGCGCCACCGATGCGCAGGACTGGGCGCAGTTCACCCGCAAGCTCTCGGACATCACCCCAGACGATGGCAGCCTGTACTTCCTGGTCGACAGCCGGGATGCGCGCTATCGCACCGGCGATGATTTCCTGGACGAGGCCGAGTTCCAGCGCGGGCAGGATGGCTTCGGCGAAGCCGAGCTGGACAACGGCCAGCGCTACATGACCTACACCCACGTGATGCCGCCGGAAGGCGAGCGTCCGGAGGTGCGGCTGATCGTGGCCGCCGGCCTGCGCGACCTCAACGCCGCCGAGTGGCTGTTCGCCGGCGCCATGCTGGTGCTGTCGGTGGGGGCCATCGCCGCGGTGTCGGCGATGGGCTGGCATATCGCGCGGCGCGGCCTGGCACCGGTGGACCGGCTGTCGGCCCACGCCCGCAAGCTGGACGCGCGCGACCTGGCGCGGCGCCTGCCCACCGACCAGCTGCCCGAGGAACTGGTGGGCCTGGTGGGTTCGCTCAACGATGCGCTGGCGCGGCTGGAGCAGGCCTACCTGCAACTGTCCGCGTTCAACGCCGATGTCGCCCATGAGCTGCGTACGCCGCTGGGCAACCTGATCGGCGAGACCCAGGTGGCGCTCTCGCGTGCGCGCTCCTCCGACGAGCTGCTTGATGTGCTGGAGTCCAACCTGGAAGAGCTGGACCGGCTGCGCAACATCGTCAACTCGATGCTGTTCCTGGCCCGTGCCGACCGCGGCGAGACCGCGCAGGACCTGGTGGAAGTCTCGCTGCGCCAGGAAAGCCAGCGCACCGTGGACTTCATGGAGATGCTGCTGGAAGACGCCGAGACCCAGGTGGAGATCATTGGCGATGCGCGTGTGTGCGTGGAGCGCTCGCTGTTCACGCAGGCCCTGACCAACCTGCTGGACAACGCGGTGCGTCATGGCGAACACGGCGGCACCGTCTACGTGCGCATCGACGATGGCGCGAGCACCGCCTCGGTCACTGTGGACAGCCCCGGCGGGCCGCTGACCGATCACACCCTCAAGCACATCTTCGACCGCTTCTACCGGGCCGACCCGGCGCGCAGCAACAGCACCAACAGCCACGGGCTGGGGCTGGCCATCGTGCGTGCCATCACCCAGCTGCACGGTGGCTCGGTGTTCGTCAGCAGCGCCGCCGGCCGGGTGCTGATCGGCTTCCAGCTGCCCAAGGGCACGGTGACCGCGCGCCCCCGCACCGGCGCGCCGCACGAGGTCGTCTCCAGCACCGCCACGGTGTCCAGCAACGTCCCCAAGCCGATGCTCTGAGCGCCGGTTCGCGGGACCGCTGTGTGGCGGCGGCCATGACCAGGGTGCAGCCGCCCGCAGCCCCGGTTCGAACTGCGCCTACCCCGCGCTCGAACCGCCAGGGCCGCGCAGTACGCCTTCCACACCGGATGCGCGCGCTGCTAGAGCTCGGCCTTGCATGCGCCGCTGCCAGGATGGGTGCGAAAAAAATGCCGGGCCGCCACGCTCCCGCAGCGGCCCGGCCGTCGATGATGCTCAGTAGAGCTTGCGCTCGGCCTTGGGCGGCGGGCTGAACTGGTACAGCCAAGTTTCGCTGAGCGCGCCGGTCTTGTCCTTGAGGTACAGGCGCAGGTCGATCTGGCTGCTGTCCTCCTTGTCCGGCACCACGTCGAACATCACCCGGTAGCCGTCGACCTCGCGCAGCGGACGGCAGGAGACCGTCTCCAGGGTGCCGCCGCGCACCTGCAGGTCCGGGTCGACCTTGGCGCTGGCCGCCTCCAGCGCGGCCAGGTTGCCGCCGACGAAATCCACCGCGAAGCGCTGCGACCACTTGGTGCGCTTCTGGCCTACCACGCCGCCCAGGCCGCACCAGGTGTTCACACAGTGCGCGCGCTCGGGGACCGAGGGCGGCGCCGAGCCCCAGTACAGCTTGTAGCCGAACAGCCGTTCCTGGCCGGCCTGCGGTTTTTCCTTGGGGTTCCAGAAAGCCACGATGTTGTCGAAGGTCTCATCGACCGTGGGGATCTCCACCAGCTGCACCGAGCCTTCGCCCCAGCTGCCCTTGGGCTCGACCCACAGGCACGGGCGCTTCTCGTAGAACACGCCGTCGTCCTGGTAGTGGTCGAAGTTGCGGTCGCGCTGCAGCAGGCCGAATCCCTTGGGGTTGTTGTCGGCAAAGGCATTGAAGCGCAGCTGCGGCGGGTTGGTCAGCGGCCGCCAGATCCACTCGCCGCTGCCGGTATGCATGGCCAGCCCGTCGGTGTCGTGGATTTCCGGGCGCCAGTCGTAGCCCATGCGGCGATCGTTCTCGCCGGCCTGGTACATGCTGGTGCACGGCGCGATGCCCATGCGCTCGATGGTGGTGCGCGGGTACAGCGCGCAGTCGATCTCCATCACCAGCGGCTCGCCCACGGTGATGGCGAAGCGGTAGGCACCGGCCACGCTGGGCGAATCCAGCAGGCCGTACAGCACCAGCGTCTCGTCATCGGCCGAGGGCTTTTGCAGGTAGTAGGCGACGAAGTCCGGGAACTCCTCGGGCTTGTCCCCGCCGGTGCCGATGGCCAGGCCACGCGCGGACTGGCCGTACTGGCCTTCCTTGCCGACCGCGCGGAAGTAGCTGGCGCCGAGGAAGGCGGCGAAATCGCGGTTGGGGTCTTCCTTGCGGTTGAGGCGGAAACCGGCAAAGCCCAGCGTCTCCGGCAGCTTGGCCTTGCCCAGGCCGCTCTTGCCGTAGTCGAACATGCTGGCGTTGTACTTGATCTCACGCGCCTTGCCGTCGGCGACCTCGTGCATGGTCACCGGCTTCTTGAAGTACAGGCCCATGTGGAAGAACTGGGCCAGGAACTTGTCATCCTGACCGGTCCACAGCGCGTGGTCCTTGCGGTAGGAAATGGCTTGGTACTGGTCCCAGGTCAGCCCTTCCAGCGCCGGCGGCAGGCCGCCATGGGACTGGTAGGGCTTGCCGGCCAGCGCCCGCGCCTGGCCCTTGAGGCTGGCGTAGTCGAAGGGCTGGGCCGGGCCGAACACCAGGCCGGCCTGCTTGGCGCTGGCCGCATGCGCCTGCTCGCTGAGCATCAGGGCGGCGGAGGGCAGGCCCAGGGCGGCCAGGGCGCCTGAGGCGGTCTTCAGGAAGTCGCGACGGATCATCGGGGGGCGATTGAGGTTGGGGCAGACCCCGCATCCTAGCCAAGCCAGGGTGAGGGCGGTTGAACGGTCGCCTTTTCAGGGCGAGGCCCCACGCGGGCGGGCGCGATCACCGCTGTCCGGCAGCAGGCAGTGCCGGGCGTCTCGGAATCACAAAAATGAACGCCCGGACTGGCCATAATTCACGTCTTTCTAACGTTTTCGTCGTCAACCTGAATACGGCCAGCGCCACTGGCTTTCTTCCTCCTCTAGGGGCACGAATGCGTCAACGGTTGGCCCGCGTCCAGTGGGATCGATGGCGACTGCCCTTCATCGGGGTGGCGGTGCTGTTGATCGTGGTCGCGCCGGCCATGTTGCGCCAGTCCCTGCAGGACCGCACCCTGGCTGCCGCCGACTGGGTCGCGCATACCCGGTTGATCCAGGCCGAGATCGCCACGATGAACCTGGAGCTGCGCGAGGTCGAGCAATCCAGCCTGCTGATCAGCCTGGGCGTGCAACTGCCGCGCCTGCGCGAGCGCGTGGAAGGCAGCGGGCGCAAGGTCGGCCCGATGATCGAGCGCATCGTCGAGTTGACCCGGGACAATCCGCGCCAGCAGGTCCGGCTTGGCCAGCTGAAGGAAGTCATCGAGCGCCGCCTGGCCATCTCCCGCGAGCTGCTGGCCGCCCCGTCCGCGGAACGGCGCGCCGCGTTGGCCAACGAGCTGGCCAACAAGTACCCGATCCGTCCGCTGATGGTGGAGATCCTGGGCAACGAACAGGCCCTGGTGCAGCAGCGACTGGAAGAAGCGGCCCTGAGCCGCCGCCAGGCCAACTGGGTCGGCTGGGGCAGCCTGGTGGTGCAGCTGCTGCTGCTGACCGCGGTCACCGCGGTGCTGGCGCGGCAGATCGCCGAGCGCCTGCGCGCGGAAAAAAGCGCCTCGCGCGCCTCGGCGCGCTCCTCGGCGGTGCTGCAGACCGTGCGCGATCCCATCGTGCTGCTGGACGGTGCGCGCCGGATCGTGCTGCGCAACGCGGCCTTCAGCGAGCTGTACGACATCGGCGAGGACGAGGACGGCGTGCCGCTGGAGGCGGTGGGCGATGGCGCCTGGCAGGATGCGGTGGTGCTGCAGCGCCTGACCGACGTGCTGCTGCGCGGGCGCGAGCTGTGGGACTACGAACACCAGCAGACCACCGCCGGCGGGGTCAGCCGCACCGTGCTGCTCAACGCCCGGCGCATGCCGCTGCCCGACACCGAGGACGAGGCGGTGCTGCTGACCGTCAGCGACATCACCGCGCAGAAGGTGGCCCAGCAGCAGATCATCAACCTCAACCGCCAGCTGGAGGGCAAGGTCGAGCAGGTCTCGGACGTCAACCGCGAGCTGGAGGCCTTCAGCTACTCGGTCTCCCACGACCTGCGCGCGCCGCTACGGCACATCTCCGGCTTCTCGGACAAGCTGGCGCGGCACCTGGGCGATGCGGCCGACGAGAAGTCCCGCCACTACATGCAGGTGATCGGCGATTCGGCCAAGCGCATGTCCAACCTGATCGACGACCTGCTGGTGTACTCGCGCCTGGGTCGCAGCGCGCTGCGCCTGCAGGCGGTGGACATGCAGTCGCTGGTCTCCGAGACCCGGGCCATGCTCGATGCCAACGTCAAGGCCGAGAAGAACACGCTGCCGCTGCGGGTGGACTGGCACGTCGCGCCGCTGCCGATCCTGGTCGCCGACGAGAACATGATGCGCCAGGTCTGGCAGAACCTGCTGGGCAACGCGGTCAAGTACAGCGGCAAGCGCGAAGTGGCGGTGGTGGAGATCGATCACGTGCTCGATGCCGATGGCAGCCACCACTTCACGGTCAAGGACAACGGCGCCGGCTTCGACATGGCCTACGCCGGGCGCCTGTTCGGCGTGTTCCAGCGCCTGCACCGCGCCAGCGAGTACGCCGGCACCGGCATCGGCCTGGCCAGCGTGCGGCGCGTGCTGGGTCGCCACGGCGGCAAGATCTGGGCCGAGTCCGAAGTCGATCGCGGCGCCACCTTCCATTTCACCTTACCCCCGACGCAGGACGCGTCCCTGATCCCGAGTCACGACGATGAATAGTCTGCGCACCATCCTGCTGGCCGAGGACAGCCTGGCCGACGCCGAAATGGCCACCGATGCCCTGCGCGAGGCCAAGCTGATCAATCCCATCGTGCACGTGGAGGACGGCGTGGAGACGCTGGACTACCTGCTGCGTCGCGGCCGCTTCGCCGACCGCGAACCGGGACTGCCGGCGGTGCTGTTGCTGGACATCAAGATGCCGCGCCTGGACGGCCTGGAAGTGCTGCGCACGATCCGCTCGGAGGAGCTGCTGAAGAAGCTGCCAGTGGTCATCCTGTCTTCCTCGCGCGAGGAAACGGACCTGGTGCGCAGCTGGGACCTGGGCGTGAACGCCTACGTGGTCAAGCCGATGGACGTGCAGCAGTTCTTCGATGCGGTCAAGACGCTGGGCACCTTCTGGGCCCTGATCAACGAACTGCCCGAGCACAAGGAGTAACCCGGCACATGCCACATCGCGCCGCCGCCGCCGCCCTGGGTCCCCTGCGCATCCTGCTGGTGGAGGATTCGCCGGAGGATGCCGAGCTGATGAGCGGCCAGCTGCTCGACGCCGGCTTCGACGCGCGTTTCGAGCGGGTGGACGAGCGCGAGGCCATGGCCGACGCGCTGGCCCAGTTCCAGCCCGACATCGTGCTCTCGGACCTGACCATGCCGGGCTTCTCCGGCTATGACGCCCTGGCCATGGTGCAGGCCTACGCGCCGGCCACGCCCTTCATCTTCGTGTCCGGCACCATTGGCGAGGACCAGGCGGTGCAGGCCCTGCAGCAGGGCGCGGCCGACTACATCCTCAAGCACCACCCGGTGCGTTTGCCGAGCGCGGTGGAGCGCGCGGTGCGCCTGGCCCGCAGCGAGGCCGACCGCGACCGCGCCGAGCGGGAGCTGCTGCGCTCCCAGCGCCTGGACATGCTGGCGATGCTGGCCGCCGGCCTGAGCCATGACCTGCGCAACGTGCTGCAGCCGCTGCTGATCGTGCCGGACCTGCTCAACGCCCGCAGCGAGGACCCCAAGATCCGTCGCCTGGGCGAGGTGATCTCCGAGTGCGGTCGCCGCGGCCACGAGATGGCCGACTCGATGCTGCAGTTCGTGCGCGGCGCACGCGCCAACCGCGAACATGTGCAGCTGACCGAGCTGTTCCGCGCGGTGAAGCTGCTGCTGCAGGGCAGCCTGCCGCGCGGGGTGGAGTTCGAGATCGAGGCGCCCGGCGAATCGCTGGGCATCGACGTCAACTACACCGAGCTGCAGCAGACCCTGCTGAACCTGGCGCTCAACGCCATCCAGGCCATGCCCAACGGCGGCACCGTGCGCCTGCTGGCGCGCGCCGAACAGCACGAGGGCCAGGAATTCATCTGCATCGAGGTGGCCGACACCGGCGTGGGCATGGACGCGCAGACGCAGGCCAAGCTGTTCACGCCGTTCTTCACCACCAAGAGCGCCGGCACCGGGCTGGGCCTGATCTCCTGCAAGCGCATCGTGGAAAGCTACGGCGGCAGCATCGCGGTCAGGAGCGCGCCCGGCGCCGGCACCACCTTCGAGGTGCGCCTGCCGCTTTCGCCGGACGTGCTGCCCGAAGAGCCCGGCGAGGTCATCGCCGATGGCCGCGGGCGCCGCGTGCTGGTGGTCGATGGCGATGTCACCCGCCTGACCCTGCTGGTCAATGCCTTCAGCGGGCAGGGCTATGCGCCGGTGCAGGCGCCGGACGGCGCCTACGCGCTGCGCATGCTCGATGCCGGCATGCCCGACCTGGTGGTGCTGGACACCGACATCTCGCTGCTGCCGGCCGGCCCGCTGATGCGCGCCCTGGCCGAGGTGGGCTACGAGGGCCCGGTGATCGCGCTGGAAAGCCCCGCCCAGCCGCTCAATCGCGCCACCCTGCCGGTCGGCACGGTGCTGCATGTGCTGGCCAAGCCGGTGGAAATGCGCAGCCTGCTGCTGACCGCCGGGCGCGCGCTGGAATCGGGCGGCGGCTGAATCCGGCGATGGACAAGCCCACCGCGCCGTCCTGCGCGCGCAACCAGGGGCCGATCCTGGCGGTGCTGCAGCCGCTGCTGCAGGACGCGCACAGCGTGCTGGAGATCGGCAGCGGCACCGGCCAGCACGCGGTGCACTTCGCCGCGGCCATGCCGCACCTGCGCTGGCAGACCAGCGAGCGCGCCCAGCACCTGCCCGGCATCGGCCTGTGGCTGGAGGAGGCCGCCCTGCACAACACGCCGGCGCCGATGGTGCTGGATGTGGCCGAAGGTCCGTGGCCGGATGGCCGCTTCGATGCGGTGTTCACCGCCAACACGCTGCACATCATGGGCTGGCCGCAGGTGGTGGCCTTGTTCGAGGGCGTGGCCACGGTGCTGGCCCCCGGTGGCGTGCTGGCGGTATACGGACCCTTCAACGAAGGCGGCCGTTACACCAGCCCCAGCAATGCCGAGTTCGACCAGTGGTTGAAGGCGCGCGATCCGCACAGCGCGATCCGCGATGTCGAGCAGGTCGATGCGCTGGCGCGCGGCTGCGGCATGACCCTGCAGGCCGACCACGCTATGCCGGCCCACAACCGCCTGCGGGTGTGGCGGCGCTGAGCGCCTGCGCAGCGCGCGCGTTCGCGGTGGCTGGCTACAATCGTGCGCGCCTGTCCACAGGATGCCGTGCGATGCCGTCCCGCCTTGTGTTGTTGCTGCTGATGTGGCCGCTGGCCCTGCGTGCGCAGGACGCGCCGGAGGCGGTGCCGGCCGCCACGCCCGCAGTGGAGGCCGTGCCCGTCGCGGCGGCCGACCAGGCCGCTTTTGCCGCCTGCCTGCCCGAGCTGCGCACGCAGGCGCAGCGGGCCGGCATCGACGATGCCAGCTTCGAGCGCTACGTGGCGCCGCTGCAGCCGGACACCAGTGTGTTGCCGCTGCTGGACAGCCAGCCCGAGTTCACCACGCCGCTGTGGGATTACCTGGCCGGATTGGTGGACACCCAGCGCGTGGTCGATGGCCAGGCGATGCAGCAGGCCCACGCCCAGGTGCTGGAGCAGGTCGTGGCCGCCAGCGGCGTGGACGCGGCCACCATCGTGGCGGTGTGGGGCGTGGAGAGCGACTATGGGCGCATCACCGGCAAGCGCCCGCTGCTGCAGTCGCTGTCCACCCTGTCCTGCTTCGGCCGGCGCCAGGCGTTCTTCCGCGGCGAGCTGATCGCACTGCTGTCCTTGCTGCAGGCCGGCGACCTGTCGGCCGAGGGGTTGAGCGGGTCCTGGGCCGGGGCGTTCGGGCAGACCCAGTTCATGCCCAGCACCTATCAGCGGCTGGCCGTGGACGGCGATGGCGACGGCCGTCGCGACCTGGTCGCCAGCGTCGCCGATGCCCTGGCCTCCACCGGCAACTTCCTCAAGCGCGCGGGCTGGCAGAGTGGGCAGGCGTGGGGCTATGAGATCGCCGTGCCGGCGGGCTTCGACGCGGCCCAGACCGGGCGCCGCGCGCGCCGGCCGTTGCGTGAGTGGATCGCCCGCGGGGTGACGCGCGCCGATGGCCAGTCGATCACCGAGTCGTCCGAGCAGCCGGCGGCAGTGCTGCTGCCGACCGGGGTGGAAGGGCCTGCCTTCCTGGTGTTCCGCAACTACGACGCGATCTTCAGCTACAACGCCGCCGAGAGTTATGCGCTGGCCATCGCGCTGCTGTCCGATCGCTTGCGCGGTGGCAGCGGCCTGTCCAGGGCGTGGCCGACCGACGACCCTGGCATCGGCCGCGACGAACGCCGGCAGCTGCAGGAACTGCTGGTCGCGCGCGGCCATGCCATTGGCGTGGCCGACGGCATGATCGGCATGCTCACCCGCAAGGCCATCGTGGTCGAGCAGACCCGGCTGGGCCTGACGCCCACCGACGGACGCGCAGGGCGCAAGATCCTGGACGCCCTGCAGGCCGAGCGCACGGCGCCTGCCGCGCCAACTGCACCATCGCCATGACCCAGTCCGCGGCTTCGCGGAGCGCTGACGGCCACCCAGGCACGCTCGCGCCGATGTTCGCCCTGCACCACGTCCACCTGCGCCATGGCGCGGTGACCGCCCTGGATGGCGTGTCGCTGCAGATCGCCGGCGGCCGCACCACCGCGCTGATCGGGCCCAGCGGCGCGGGCAAGTCCAGCGTGCTGCGCAGCCTGATCGGCCTGGAATGGCCGGACGCCGGGCAGGTGCTGTTCGAGGGCGTGCCGCTGCAGCGGGACACGCTGCTGGCTCAGCGCCGGCGCATCGGCTATGTCATCCAGGAGGGCGGCCTGTTCCCGCACCTGAGCGTGCGCGAGAACGCGGCCATCCTGGCGCGCACGCTGGGATGGCCGGCGCAACGCATCGCCCAGCGCCTGTCCGAACTGATTTCGCTGTGCGGGCTATCGGAGGATCAGCTGGCGCGCTATCCGGCCGAGCTGTCCGGCGGACAACGCCAGCGCGTGGGCCTGGTGCGCGCGCTGATGCTGGACCCGCCGGTGCTGCTGCTGGACGAGCCGCTGGGCGCACTGGACCCGATCGTGCGCCACGAGCTGCAGAGCCAGATGCGCGCGCTGTTCGCCCAGCTGGGCAAGACCGTGGTCCTGGTGACCCATGATGTGGCCGAAGCCGCCTACCTGGCCGACACGCTGGTGCTGATGCGCAAGGGGCAGGTGGTGCAGCAGGGCACGGCACGCGAGTTGCTGCACGCGCCTGCCGAACCGTTCGTGCAGGCCTTCATGACTGCCCAGCGCAGTCTCGAGCAGGCCATCGCGTGAGCTCGCGATTTGGTCCCCTTTCGCGCTGGATGCTGCTGTGCGCGCTGATCGCACCGGCCGCCCAGGCCGCCACGGAGGTCACCGTGGGCTCGAAGAACTTCACCGAAGCGGTGGTGCTGGGCGAGATCGCCGCCGGCGCCGGGCGCCAGGCCGGCGTGGAGGTCGACCACCAGCGCCAGCTGGGCGGCACGCGCATCCTGTGGCGCGCGCTGGAGCAGGGCCAGATCGACGCCTACGCCGAGTACACCGGCACGCTCAAGCAGGAGCTGCTGCAGCGGCCGGATGCCGACCCGGCGCAGGTGCGCGCCTTGCTGGCCGAACACGGGCTGGCGATGACCGGCTCGCTGGGGTTCGAAAACACCTATTCCTTCGGCATGACGCGCCAGCGCGCGGCGCAGCTGGGCATCGGCACCCTGTCCGGGCTGCGCGCCCGGCCGCAGCTGAAGCTCGGCCTGAGCAACGAGTTCCTGCAGCGCGCCGACGGCTGGCCGGGTCTGCGCGAGGCCTACGGCCTGCCGCAACGGCCCAATGGCCTGGACCACGACCTGGCCTACCGCGCCCTGCAGAGCGGGGCGATCGATGTCACCGACCTGTACAGCACCGATGCCGAGATCCCCTACTACGACCTGCAGGTGCTGCAGGACGATCGGCGCTACTTCCCCGACTACCAGGCGGTGTTCCTGTATCGGCTGGACCTGCGCCAGCGCGCCCCGGCTTTCGTGCAGGCGCTGACCGGCCTGGAGGGGCGCATCGATGTGCAGGCGATGCAGCGCCTCAACGCGCAGGTCAAGCTGGAACACCGCGAAGAATCCCAGGTGGCGGCGGACTTCCTCGGCCTGGCCCGGCCCGCGCAGGCGGGACGGGCCCAGCGCGTCGTCCAACGCACCTGGGAACACCTGGGGTTGGTCGGCCTGTCGCTCGGCCTGGCCCTGCTGGTGGCGCTGCCGCTGGGCGTGCTGGCCGCGCGCCGGCCCAGGCTGGGGCAGCTGGTGCTGACCTGCACCGGGCTGCTGCAGACCCTGCCCTCGCTGGCGGTGTTCGTCTTCATGATTCCGCTGTTCGGCATCGGTGCCAGGCCGGCCATCGCCGCGCTGTTCCTGTATTCGCTGCTGCCCATCGTGCGCAACACCCACGCCGGCCTCACCGGCATCCCGCGCGAACTGCGCGAGACCGCCTCGGCCCTGGGCCTGCCGCCGCGCACCCGGCTGTGGCGCGTCGAGTTGCCGCTGGCCCTGCGCACGATCCTGGCCGGGGTCAAGACCGCGGCGGTGATCAACGTCGGCACCGCCACCCTGGGCGCGCTGATCGGCGCCGGGGGCTATGGCCAGCCCATCCTGACCGGCATCCGCCTGGACGATGTGGGCATGATCCTGGAAGGCGCCATCCCGGCGGCCGTGCTCGCCCTGGCGGTGCAGGGCCTGTTCGAAGCCCTCGAGCGGCTGCTCACGCCCCGCGGCCTGCGGCTGGTGACCAGGGCCTAGCGCCTCAGCGTGCGCCCGCGGCGATCTCCACCACGCGCGCCATCTGCGCCGGGTCCACGGTCAGGTAGGGCGCAAGGCGCAGGCCGCCCTGGCGGCGGCTGTAGAAGATCTGGTGGGCGCTGAAGGCTTGCGCGACCGCCTCCAGGCGCGCGGCCGGCACGCGCAGGCCGGTCAGGTGCGGGGCATGGCCAGGCGTGATCCAGGCGGCCAGGCCGGCCGCTTGCAGGGCCGCATCCAGCGCCGTGGTGACCCGTCCCAGCTCGGTGGCGATCCGTGCCGGTTGCCAATGCTGCAGCTGCGCCAGGCCGGCCGCGGCCATGGCCAGGCGCAGCGGGTCGCTGATGCCGCCTGCATCGAAGCGTCGCGCCCCGGGCTGGTAAGGGGGTGGGGCATCGATCGGGAACTCCCACGCCTGGCCGGCATCGCGCGCGATCCAGTGGTGCTCGATCGGCTCGCCCTGCTCACGCCAGCGCGGATGCGCCCATAGCCAGGACAGGCCCATCGGGCCGAGCAACCACTTGTAGCCCACGCTGACCACGAAATCCGGTTGCCAGCGCGCCAGCGCCAGCGGCAACACCCCCAGGCTCTGGCTCAGGTCCAGCACCAGGGCCGAGCCGCGCGCGTGCACCGCGGCGCTGATGCGGTCCAGGTCCAGCACCTGGCCGTCATGCCAGTAGCAGTGGGGCAGGGACACGATACCCAGCGCAGGCGTGCGCTCGACCATGCGCAGCACCGCATCGGTCAGCGTCTCATGGCCCACCGGCTGCGCGGCCAGCACCTGCGCCCCGACCCGGGCGCAGGACTGCTGCCACACCATCAGGTTGGAGGGGAACTGGCCCTCCAGCACCAGCACGCACTGGCCACGCCGCAGGGGCAGCGTGTTGGCGGCCGTGGCCAGCCCGTAGGCGGCCGAGGGCACCATCGCCACACCGTCCACGTCGCCTTCGAACAAGGTGTCGGCGGCCAGGGTGCGCGTGTGCTCGATCTGCGCCATCCAAGCCGCGTGCGGCGTGAGCCATGGAGTGGCGCCAGCGTCGATGGCCGCGTGCGCGGCGTCCTGCACCGCGATCAGTCGCGCCGCCTTGGAGGCCGCATCCAGGTAGATCACCTCATCGGGCAAGGCGAAGGCGGCACGGCGGTCCGACCATGCAACGGTCGGAGCAGACTGGGAAAGCGCTGACATCGGGGCAGCGTATCGCAGCGTGAAGAATGGCTCTAACGGATCGTTCACCGCGCGCGCCTAAGCTGCGCGCATGAACGCTGTTTCCGTGGATGATGCGTGCCGTGCAGCGGCCGGCGAGCGCGCCAGTGCGCTGCTGCCGCAGTTCCGCCAGATGCGCGCGTTGACGCGGGCGCTGGCCGCACCGCTGAGCGCGGAAGACGCCATGGTGCAGAGCATGGAAGACGCCAGCCCGGCCAAGTGGCACCTGGCGCACACCACGTGGTTCTTCGAGCGCTTCGTGTTGATGGCCGATGCGCGCTACACGCCGTTCGATGCGGCCTGGGACTACCTGTTCAACAGCTACTACAACGGCGTGGGCCCGATGCATGCGCGGCCGCGTCGTGGGCTGCTATCGCGGCCATCGCTGGAGGCGGTGCTGGCCTACCGTGCCGCAGTGGAGGCGGGCATCGAACGCCTGCTGGCCCGCAACACGCTGGACATGCAGGCCCTGGACATCGTCGAGCTGGGTATCCATCACGAGCAGCAGCACCAGGAGCTGCTGCTGACCGACATCCGCCATGCGCTATGGAGCAATCCGCTGCAGCCGGCCTATCGCCAGGACCTGCCGCTGCGGCAAGGCCAGGCCCAGGCCCTGCGCTGGGTGGGCCGCGAGGAGCAGGTGGTGGAGATCGGCGCAGCCCCCTGGCCGCAGGCGGCGGGCTTTGCCTACGACAACGAATCGCCGCGGCATCGCGCGCTGGTGCCGGCGCATGCCATTGCCACCCGTCCGGTCAGCAATGCCGAGTTCCAGGACTTCATCGACGCCGGTGGCTATCGCACGCCGGAGCTGTGGCTGAGCGATGGCTGGGCCACGGTGCAGCGCGAGGGCTGGGCGCGCCCGCTGTACTGGCACGAGGATGGTGTGCGCGAGTTCACCCTGGGCGGCTGGCGCGAGCGCGACCCGGCGGCCCCGGCCTGTTCGCTGAGCCTGTTCGAAGCCGATGCGTTCGCACGCTGGGCCGGGGCGCGCCTGCCCAGCGAGGCCGAGTGGGAGCACGCCGCCGCCGGTGTGGAAATTGCCGGCAACTTCGTCGAGCAAGGTGCCTTGCACCCACAGGCCGGCGATGCGGCGGCCACCGGCTGCGCGCAGCTGTTCGGCGATGTTTGGGAATGGACCGGCAGCGCCTACCTGCCGTATCCGGGCTTCAAGCCCTGGCCGGGCACCCTGGGCGAATACAACGGCAAGTTCATGAACGCCCAGTGGGTCCTGCGCGGCGGCAGCTGCGCCACCCCGCAGCAGCACGTGCGCGCCAGCTACCGCAACTTCTTCCCTTCTTCTGCACGCTGGCAATTCGCCGGCGTGCGTCTTGCCAAGGACCTACCCTGACGTGAACGCCGCCGTTGCCCTCCAGCGCGCCCGGAGCGCGCTGACCGATCTGCGTCCGCAGCCGGACGATATCGCCGCCGATGCCGTCACCGGCCTGTCGCGCACGCCCAAGGCGCTGCCTTCCAAGTACTTCTACGACGCGGAAGGGTCGCGGCTGTTCGAGGCCATCACCCGGGTGCCGGAGTACTACCTAACCCGCACCGAGCTGGCATTGCTGGAAGACAAGCTGCCGGCGATCGCCCAGGCCATCGGTCCGGGTGCGCACGTGGTGGAGTACGGCAGCGGCAGCGGCCGCAAGACCGAGCTGCTGCTGGAACACCTGCGCGATCCGGTCGCCTACACGCCCATCGAGATCTCGCGCACCGCGGTGCTCGACGCCACCGCGCGCCTGTCGGTGCATTTCCCGCAGATCGAGATGCTGCCGGTGTGCGCGGATTTTACCAAGCCGCTGACCCTTCCCAAGGCCAGCCAGCGTGCGCAGCGCACGGTGGTGTTCTTTCCCGGCTCGACCCTGGGCAACTTCGCCAACGACAGCGCCCAGGCCCTGCTGGCCGGGATGCGACAGACCATGGGGCCCAACGGCTGCGCCCTGATCGGGGTGGACCTGGACAAGGACACCGCGCTGATCGAAGCGGCCTACAACGATGCGGCCGGCGTCACTGCCGCCTTCACCCTGAACCTGCTGGCGCGGCTCAATCGCGAGATCGGCAGCGACTTCGACCTTGAAGCCTTCCGCCACCACGCGGTCTATGTGCGCGAGCGGCTGCGCATCGAGACCTGCCTGGTCAGCCAGCGCGCGCAGCAGGTGCATGTCGCTGGCAAGACCTTTGCCTTCGCCGCCGGCGAGGCGATGCAGGTCGAGTACAGCCACAAGTACACCGATGCCAGCTTCGCCACGCTGGCCGAGTCCGCAGGACTGAAGGTCACCCACGGCTGGAATGACGCGCGCGACTGGTTCGGCCTGCGACTGCTGCAGCCGGCATGAGCCGTGCCTGAGGCGCAGGACCAGCGCATTCGCCGCACTGTGTTGGCGCTGCTGGCCCAGCGCGCCCCTGAACATTCGATCTGCCCATCCGAGGTGGCCCGCGCCCTGGAGCAGGACCCGATGCGCTGGCGGGCGCTGATGCCGGCTGTGCGTCGCATCGCCGCAGCACTGGCGGAGGAAGGCAGGATCCAGGTCACCCAGCGCGCCCATCCGGTCCAGATCGAGCAGGTCAGCGGCCCGGTACGGCTGCATCGGGGATCCGGCTTCGATCGGTCCTGAGCACGGCGCGGGCGTTGCGTCGGCGGTGCGATTCGCTCGCATCGAGACCAAGGAGTGGGACCGCGCTTCAGGCAGGCCGCTGCGATTGCGCGTAGGGTGGGGGCCTCAACGCGGATTTCTCGCGTCGCCTGGCCCGGTTTCTCGGGCGCACCACGCCTTTCCTTCTCCGGAGATCCCGCCATGACCCCAGACGCAGCCGCCGGCGCCGTGCGCGCCAGCGCGAGCGGCCATGCCGGGACACGCACCTGAGCGTCGGCGATCCCCACTGCAGCAGCTGCGATGCCCTGTGTTGCCGCCTGACGGTGGTGTTGGGCGACCAGGACCGGATCGCCCCGCACCTGACCGCGCGCGAGGGCAACCTGCTGGTCATGGCGCAGAACGAAGAGGGCTGGTGCGCGGCGGTGGACATGGGCCGCATGCGCTGCTCGATCTATCACGCAAGGCCGGAGATCTGCCGGCGTTTTGCCATGGCCGGCCCGTATTGCCGCGCGATTTCGGCCGAGGCTGCGGCGCCCTCGGCTTCATCCATCCCACTGATGTTGTGCTGACAGGAGCTCCACGATCATGCCCTCTTCGACCACCCAGAAATTCCCCAAGTCCCAGCGTGCCGCCGATCCCAAGCTGGCGCGTCAGTTGACCCACGAGCGCATCAGCGCCGACCTGGAGGCCTTCCGTCGCAACGGCGGCCAGATCGAGAAGCTGGGCAACACCCGCGTGCTCAAGCGACTGGCCTGAGCCTGGCGCGGCCGCGCGAGGGGTAGGGCGCGGCCCGCTCAGGCCGCCTGCACGATGGGAATGGCCTTGGGGTTGCGCCACTGCGCCATCAGCTGCGCTTGCTGCGCCTGGGCCGCGTGCAGGTGGCGCTCCTTGACGTGGCCATAGCCGCGGATGCGTTCGGGGAGGCTGGCGATGCGCACCGCCAGCGGCAGGCGCTGCGCATCCAGCGTTTCCAGCAGTTCGGCGACGGTGCGGCGATAGTCCTCAATGAGCTGCCGCTCCATGCGGCGCTCGGCGGTGCGGCCGAACACATCCAGCATGCCGCCGCGCAGGAACTTCAGCCTGGCCAGCAGCGCGAACGCGCGCAGCATCCACGGCCCATAGGCGCGCTTGACCAGCTCGCCCGCCGCGTTGCGCTTGGCCAGCAGCGGCGGGGCCAGGTGGAACTGCAGCGTGTAGTCGCCTTCGAACTGCTGCTCCAGCTGACGCTCGAACGTGCCATCGGTATACAGCCGCGCGACCTCGTATTCGTCCTTGTAGGCCATCAGCTTGAACAGCGACCGGGCCACCGCTTCGGTCAGCGCCGTCGCGCCGAGCGCCCTGGCTTGCTCGGTCTGGCGCACCTGGTCGACGAAGTCGCTATAGCGCCTGGCGTAGGCGAGGTCCTGGTAGTCGGTCAGGAAGGCGCTGCGGCGCGCGATGGCTTCGTCCAGCGTGCGCGACAGGCGCGCATCGTCCAGCGGCAGCAGCATCACGCCATCGGCGGTGGCCGTGGTGGTGTCGGGCAGGCCGCGCACGCTGGGGGCGTTGTCCGGGTTGCGCGGCGCGCTGGTCGCGCCCCATTCGGTGCCTTCCCATTCGCCCGGCGGCAGCACGCGCAGGTTGCGCGGCAGCTGCTCCTGGCGCGTCTCGTCGTTGCGCACGATGCCGGCGGCATGCTGCACGGTGGCCAGGTCGATCGCCGCCAGCCGGCCCCAGGCGAAGGCGGTGCGGTTCATCTCGATGGCCGCGCCGTTGAGCTCGATGGCGCGCATGAGCGCATCGAAGGAGATCGGCACCAGGCCCTGCTGCCAGGCGTAGCCGAGCATGAACAAGTTGGTGGCGATGGCATCGCCCAGCAGCGCGGTGGCCAGCTGCGTGGCATCCAGCAGCAGCGCCTCGCGCCCGCCCAGGGCCACCTTGACCCCGGCGATGATCTCGGCCGCGGGGAACTGCATGTCCGGATGCGTGGTGAAGGTGCCGGGCATGGCCTCGTAGGTGTTGAGCACCACCTGCGCGCGCTCGCCGCGCACCTTGGACAACACCCAGTAGTCGTTGACCACGACCATGTCGCAGCCCAGCACCAGGTCGGCCTCACCGGCGGCGATGCGAACGGCATGAATGTCCGCCGGACGGCGCGCGATGCGGATATGCGTGGTCACCGCGCCGCCCTTCTGCGCCAGTCCGGTCTGGTCCAGCACGCTGGCGCCCTTGCCCTCCAGGTGCCCAGCCATGCCCAGCAGCGCGCCGATGGTCACCACGCCGGTGCCGCCGACACCGGTGATCAGGATGTTCCAGGGCTGGGCCAGGTCCGACTTGAATGACGGCGTCGGCAGGTCCTCCAGCAGCGTGGCCGCATCGCTGCGCCTGCCCTGGCGCGGCTTGCCGCCGTGCACGGTGACGAAGCTGGGGCAGAAGCCGGACACGCAGGAATAGTCCTTGTTGCAGTTGGACTGGTCGATGCTGCGCTTGCGGCCGAATTCGGTTTCCTTGGGCAGCACCGAGACGCAGAAGCTCTTCTGCCCGCAGTCGCCGCAGCCTTCGCAGACCAGCGAGTTGATCAGCACGCGCTTGGGCGGATCGATCAGCTTGCCGCGCTTGCGGCGGCGGCGCTTCTCGGTGGCGCAGGTCTGGTCGAAGATCAGCACCGACACGCCGCGCACCTGGCGCAGGCGCTGCTGCACGCTGTCCAGCTCGGCACGGTCGTGGAACTCGGTGTCCGGCGGAAACAGGTCGGGGCGGCGCGACCACTTGCCGATGTCGTCTGACACCAGCACCAGGGTCTGCACGCCCTCGGCGCGCATCTGCGCGGCGATGTCCGGCACGGTCAGCGTGCCGTCCACCGGCTGGCCGCCGGTCATGGCGACCGCGTCGTTGTAGAGGATCTTGTAGGTGATGTTGACGCCGGTGGCGATGGACTGGCGGATCGCCAGCGAGCCGCTGTGGAAATAGGTGCCATCGCCCAGGTTCTGGAAGACGTGCTCGGTCTCGGTGAACGGCGCCTGCCCGGACCAGGTGACGCCTTCGCCGCCCATGTGGGTGAAGGTGTCGGTGGCGCGGTCCATCCACGTCACCATGTAGTGGCAGCCGATGCCGCCCATGGCGCGCGCGCCCTCGGGCACCACCGTGGAGGTGTTGTGCGGGCAGCCGCTGCAGTAGTGCGGCACGCGCGGGAAGCTGGCGCGCGGCAGGGCCATCTCCGCTTCTTTGGCTTCCATCCAGCGCAACCGCTGCTGGATCGATTCGGTGAACGTGCCCGAGGGCAGCGCAAAGCGCAGGATGCGTGCGCCGATCACTCCGGCGATGGTGGCCGGGGTGAGTTCGCCGGTGGAGGGCAGGATCCACGCACCGGCCTCGTCGTACTTGCCGACGATGCTGGGGCGGGGACCGGCGCTGGCCGGCCAGTTGTAGAACAGCTCCTTCATCTGCCGCTCGATGAAGGCTTTCTTCTCCTCCACCACGACGATGTCTTCCAGCCCACGCGCGAAGGCGGTGATGCCCACCGGCTCCAGTGGCCAGCTCATGCCCACCTTGTAGACGCGGATGCCGATCTCGGCGCAGGCCGCCTCATCCAGGCCCAGGTATTCCAGCGCCTGCAGCACGTCCAGGTAGCTCTTGCCGGTGGTGACGATGCCCAGGCGCGCGCGCGGCGAATCCAGCACCACGCGGTCGATCCCGTTGGCCCGCGCGAAGGCCTGAGCGGCGGCCACCGCATAGCGGTGCAGGCGCATCTCCTGCTCCAGCGGCGGGTCGGGCCAGCGGATGCTCAGTCCAGCGGGCGGCATGGCGAAGTCCTCCGGCAGCACGATGCGCCGCGCGAACGGATCCACGTCCACCGAGGCCGAGGACTCCACGGTCTCGGCGATGGTCTTGAAGCCGATCCAGCGCCCGGTGTAGCGGCTCATCGCCCAGCCCACCAGGCCCAGGTCCAGGATGTCCTGGACCCCGGCCGGATTGAGCACCGGCATCATCGCGCTGACGAACTCCTCTTCGCTGCCATGCGGCAGGGTCGAGCTGCGGCAGGCGTGGTCGTCGGCCGCCAGCGCCAGCACGCCACCCAGCGGCGAGGTGCCCGCGGCGTTGCCGTGCTTGAACACGTCGCCGCTGCGGTCCACGCCCGGCCCCTTGCCGTACCACATGCCGTACACGCCATCGACGGTGGCGCCAGGGAACAGGTTGGTCTGCTGGGTGCCCCACAGCATGGTCGCGCCCAGGTCCTCGTTGAGGCCGGGCTGGAACTTCACCTTGGCCGCCTCCAGATGCCGGCGCGCGCGCCACAGCTCCAGGTCGAAGCCGCCCAGCGGACTGCCGCGATAGCCGCTGATGAAGCCGGCGGTGTTCAGACCGGCCGCATCGTCGCGCAGGCGCTGCATCAACGGCAGCCGCACCAGCGCCTGCACGCCGGACAGGTAAATGCGCCCATCGCTGCGCGTGTACTTGTGCTCCAGCGTGTAGTCCAGATCCAGCAGCGCGGGCTGCGGCGCACCGGGATCGGGCGTGTTCGCCGAGTCCGGCGAGGTCAATGCGGCGGTACTGGTCATGGCGGGCCCGGAAGTGCGGCTGGCGGCCTTCCATTGGCGGAAGGCGACGTCCGGAGTGTAACAGCGCGCATTTTTGCGAACTCCATCCTTGTGCCAACGTGCGCTGGAGCAGGTAGGATCGTGTGCGGGGAAGGAATTCGGGGCTTGGGTGACTGCTGTGAAGGGATATCGATTCGCGCTGGCCTTGCTGCTGGCCGCGTGGGCGTGGGGTGCGCAGGCGCAGAAGCTGCCATCGCCGCGTGAGTTCTACTTCGACAAGGACCAGGCCGCGGCCTGGATCGTGGTGGTGCCCGGTGAGGGCGAAGCGCAGGCCGCCGCGCTGCTGGCCGAGCGCGACCGTCGCGGCCGGCGCGCGGTGGAGGCCTCCGCGCAGCTGGCGCACCTGGCCTACGCCGCCGGCCGCCTCGACCTGGGCAAGGCGCTGTACGAGCAGGCGCTGGGCAGCCAGCGGCCGGATCGGGGCATCGGCCGGCAGATCACGTGGAACCACGCCTGGGACCTGTATCGCGCCAAGGATTATCCGGCCGCGCTGAAGCTATGGGCCGAGCTGGCGGACAGTGCCCTGGGCGGTCCGGCCTGGGTGCCTCCCACCCTGGCCCTGGCGCTGTGGCAGGTGGGGCGCAAGGACGAGGCGGTGAAGTGGTATGCCGCCGCCGTGCGCACCGAGCCGGGCCAATGGAGCAGCACCGCCGACTACGCGCGCCTGCTGCCGGAATGGACGGCCGACGAGCGCGCCACGCTGGCGCAGGTGCAGGCGGCCTGGGCCGCGGCGCCGCCGGCCTGGCCGTAAGCGATCGTCCGCCCCGCGGTGCGCCAGCGTCCGCAGCGTGAGGTGAGTCCAGGGCAAGCCCGGCCTGGCGCGCGCGTTGCCAGGTCCCCGGGCCGGTCGTGACAATGGCCGGGCCTTGCGGCCTGCCGCGATGTTTCCCCCTGCTTCCCCTGGTCCATCAATGGCCTTCGATGCCTTCGCCCTGATCCTGGCCATGCTCGGGCTGGGCATGTTGCTCGCCCGCGCCCGGCTGTTTCCCGACAACGCCGCGCAGACCCTCAACCTGGTGGTGCTCTACCTGTGCCTGCCGGCCTCGGTGCTGCACTTCGTCCCGCGCCTGCAGCTGCAGCCAAGCCTGGTCGGGCTGGTGCTCACGCCGTGGATCATGATGGGCGTGACCGCGGTGCTGGTCGCCGGCGTGGCGCGCTGGCTCGCATTGGACCGTGGCGAGCGCGCCGCGCTGCTGATCTGCGTGGGCTTCGGCAATTCCAGCTTCATCGGCTTTCCCATGGTGCGCGCGCTGCTGGGCGAAGACGCCCTGCCGCTGGCGGTGGTCTACGACCAGTTCGGCACCTTCCTGATGCTGTCGACCCTGGGCGTGTACCTGCTGGCGCGCTACGGCGGGCAGGGCACGCCCACGGCGGGGCAGATCCTGCTGCGCATCGTGAAGTTCCCCCCGCTGTGGGCGCTGCTGTTCGCCCTGACCCTGATGCCGGCGCAGCCGCCGACGTGGATCGCCAGCGGCCTGCAGCGCCTGGCCGATGCCATGCTGCCGCTGGTGATGCTGTCGGTGGGCCTGTCCATCCGGCTGCGCCTGCCCCGGCGCGAGCTGGCCCCGCTGGCGACCGGGGTGGGCCTGCGCCTGCTGGTGATGCCGGCACTGGCCGTGCCGCTGTCCTGGGCCTTCGGGCTGCAGGGCGCACAGTTCCAGGTCAACGTGCTGGAGACGGGCATGCCGACCATGATCACCGCCGCGGCGCTGGCCATTTCGCACAACCTGGCCCCGCGCCTGTGCGCGGCCATGACCGGGTATTCCATCGTGCTGTCCCTGGCCACGCTGCCGGCCTGGGCCTGGCTGCTGGGGCGCCTGGCCGGCTGAGCCGGCCCTCTCGAACCGCCCCCGTGGCGCGTATCCCGGATTCACGGCCTGCGGTGTAACCTCGGGCCTCCCACGCTTTCGAGGCGCGCGCATGAAGACGATCCTGGTCGCCAGCTCCAAGGGTGGCGCGGGCAAGACCACGCTGGCCACCAACCTGGCGGCCTGGTGGGCACTGGAAGGCAAACGCACGGTGCTGGTCGATGCGGACCCGCAAGCCTCCTCCACGCGCTGGGCCGAGCGCCGGGCCGAGCTGGAAAGCGCGGTCCTGCCGCTGGACGGCACCCGCAAGGGCTGGAAGTCGGCGCTGCCGGAGGATGCCGATTGCGTCGTGGTCGACGGCCGCGCCGGCGCCATGGCCGAGGACCTGGAGGCCTTCATCGAGCGCGCCGACGCCATCGTGGTGCCGGTGCTGCCCTCGGGCCTGGACATCGAGGCCACCGTGGGCTTTCTCAACAACCTGGCCAAGGTCCCGCGCGTGCACAAGCGCAAGCTGCCGGTGGGGCTGGTGCTCAACCGCGCCAAGCCGTGGACCCACACGGCGCAGCAGGCGCTGGAGATGATGGCGCAGTGGCCCTACCCGGTGGTGGCGACCCTGCGCGACACCCAGGCCTACGTGGTCATGGCCGGCCTGGGCCGCAGCCTGTTCGACTACCGTTCGGCGCAGGTTCGCGACCATCAGGGCGACTGGGAGCCGCTGCTGGAATGGCTCCGCAAGGCCTGACGCACCCGCCGAGGAAGACGACATGCGCGAACTGATCCTGCTGCGCCACGCCAATGCCCAGCCGGCCGCCTCCGGCCAGGCCGACATGGACCGGCCCTTATCTCCCTTGGGACTGGCCGAAGCCGAAGCCGCCGGCCGCTGGCTGGCCGAGCGGGGCCTGGTCCCGGACCGCGTGTTGTGCTCGCCGGCGCGCCGCACGCGCGAGACCCTGGAGGCGGTGCTGGAGGTGGTGGGCTATGTCGAGCAGCAATTGGAGCCGTCCATCTACGAGGCCAGCCCCGGCACCCTGGCCGCGCTGGCCGACCAGCATCGTGATGCCGAGCGCCTGTTGATGGTCGGGCACAACCCCGGCTTTGAGCGTCTGGCGGCGCTGCTGCACAGCGGCAGCAGCAGCGAGTACCGCGGCATGCCCACGGCCGGGATTGCCGTGCTGTCCATGCCCACCGACAGCTCGGTGGAGCCAGGCGTGGCCACGCTAACCGATTTCTGGTGGCCCTGATGCGCCGGCGGTGGCCGACGTTGGTGGCCGGCCTGCTGGCCGCCACCGCCTGGGCGCTGCCGGCGCAGGCGCGCTTCATGCCGCTGGACCAGGTGCAGACGCGGCTGGGCTTCGAGCTGAGCACGCGCTGGGGGCAGCGCCTGGATGGCTGGTTCCCGAAATTCGATGGCGGCGTGGAAGTGCTTCCCGACGGCCGCCACCAGGTGTCCTTGCGCATGTACACGCGCGAGGTGTTGATCCAGGACCACCCCAGCTACACCAAGTGGGCGCGCGGTGGCATGTTCTTCGAGTCCGAGCGCTATCCCGTGGTGACCTTCATCTCCCATCCCTACCGGCCGGAAACCCTCAGCCATGGCGGTGAGCTCTCCGGCGAGCTGACCATCCGCGGGATCCGCCGCGCCGAGACGCTCCTGGTGCAGCCGGCCGACTGCGCGCGCCCGGCGCTGGACTGCGATGTGATCTCCACCGGGGCCGTGCGCCGTAGCGACTACGAAATGGACGGCTTCAAGATGGCGGTCAACGACCGCGTGGTGTTCGTGCTGCGTGCACGCCTGCAGGAGCACGCGCCCCAGTGACGTACCTGTTTCGCTGCCTGGTGCTGCTGTCCACCTTGCTGGCCAGCGGTTGCGCTTCGCTGTCCCAGGGCGAGCACGCCCGAGCCGTGTCCATCGCCCAGGCCGCGCAATCGCAGCAGGTCCAGTGCCAGGCCGCCGATGCCTGCGCCGAGCCATCGGCGCTGTACGCGCTGGCGGGCAAGGCGCAGGCCCTGTCCACCGCGCAGGTGCCGCGGCACTACGCGCTGCTGCTGGACTATGGCGAGGACGCACTGCTGGCGCGCCTGAACCTGCTGCGCAGCGCGCGCCACAGCATCGACCTGCAGACCTACATCTTCGACACCGACGACAGCGCGCGGCTGGTGATCGACGAGCTGCTGGCGGCCGCGCGCCGCGGGGTGCAGGTGCGGGTGCTGATCGACCAGCTCTCGGCCATCAACGACCTGCAAACGCTCGGCGCCCTGGCCGGGGCGCACCGCAACTTCCAGCTGCGCATCTACAACCCCACCTTCGGCAAGGCCGACCCGAGCTACCTGGACTACGCCGGCAGCGTGCTGTGCTGCTTCCGCCGCTTCAACCAGCGCATGCACACCAAGCTGCTGGTGGTCGATGGCGCCATCGGCATCACCGGCGGGCGCAACTACCAGGACGATTACTTCGACTGGGACAGCGAGTTCAATTTCCGCGACCGCGACGTACTCATCGCCGGCCCGGCCGCGCGCGACATGGCGCGCAGCTTCGGCCAGTTCTGGGATGCGCGCCTGAGCGTGCCAGTGGCCCAGCTCAACGATGTCGGCCGCTACCTGCTGCGCCATGGCGTGCCGGCGCTGCCGGACAAACCCTGGCGGCGGCCGGAGCGCGTGCAGGCCATGGCCGAGGATGCCAGCGATCCGGAGGTGGTCGCAGCGCGCCTGGTGGAGCCGGCCCTGCCGGTGGGCACGGTGAGCTACGTGGCCGACCCGCCGCAGAAGCACCGCCACAACGATCCGCGCGAGCCGGCGCCCTCGTCCTGGGAGCTGGGCAGCCTGGTCTACGCCGCGCGCCAGCAGATCACTCTGCAGACGCCGTACCTGGTGATGTCCGATGCGGCCGAGGACATGTTCCGCAGCCTGCGCAAGCGGCCTGAAGCGCCGCGCGTGACAGTCTCCACCAACAGCCTGGCGGCCACCGACAACCCGATCGTGTATTCGGTCTCGCACAAGTACAAGCGCCGCTACCTGCGTGAGCTGGGCTTCAACATCTACGAGTTCAAGCCGTTCCCGGCCGATGCGCCGGTGGACTACGCCTCCATGCTGGAAGAGCCGCCGGTGTTGACGCCGGAGCAGTCGGTGGAGCGCCCGGTGCGGCCGATCGGCAGCATCGGCTCCAAGGCCGGCTCGCGGCGCACGCCGCGCAACCGCGTGGACCGGCGAGTGCAGCGCACCGAGAACCGGCCCTCGTTCTTCAGCAGCAGCCCGGCCAGCGACCCGTTGCCGCTCAAGCGCGCCGGCGTGCGCATGGGCCTGCATGCCAAGTCGATGGTGATCGACGGGCGCGTGGCGGTGGTGGGCACGCACAACTTCGACCCGCGCTCGGTCAACTACAACACCGAGAGCGTGGTGGTCATTCCCTCGCCGGTGTTCGCGCGCGAGCTGGAGGCCAGCATCCGCCGCGACATCTCGCCGGAGAACTCCTGGGTGATCGCGCCGCGGCGCAAGCCGGTGGTGTTTTCCGGCCTGAACTACAGCCTGGACAAGGTGTCCTCCTCGCTGCCGGTGTTCGACCTGTGGCCGTGGCGCTACGCCACCAGCTACGAGTACGTGGCCAGCGCCGAATGCCCCACGCCGGTGCCGCGCAACGACCCCAAGTTCCATGTCTGCTACCGCGACGTGGGCGACTTCCCCGAGGTCAGCATCGGGCCCAAGCGCCTGTACGCGCGCATCCTGATCGCCTTCGGTGGCGGCCTGGTGCCCATCCTGTGACCGTCCGGCCGCCGTGCCGCAAGGAGACCGCATGATCTTCCACCGCCCCGTCGACCTGGATGCGGTCAACGCGATGTCGGCCAACAGCATCGTCGGCCACATCGGCATCCGCCTGACCGAGGTGGGCGATGACTGGATCCGCGGCACCATGCCGGTGGACGCGCGCACGCACCAGCCGTTCGGCCTGCTGCACGGTGGCGCCTCGGTGGTGCTGGCCGAGACGCTGGGCAGTATCGGTGGCGGGCTGTGCGTGGACCCGGCCACCCATGGCGTGGTCGGGCTGGAGGTCAATGCCAACCACGTCCGCGGCGTGCGCAGCGGCACGGTGACCGGGACCGCGCGCGCCTTGCACCTGGGCCGCAGCACGCAGCTGTGGGAGATCCGCATCGAGAATGAGGCCGGACAGCTGGTGTGCGTGTCGCGGCTGACGCTGGCGGTGGTCCCACGCCAGGGGTGAATGCCTGCCATCCGGGGTAGCGGACCATTGCCGTACCAGCGGGGGCGGATATGGCGCAGGGTTGTAACGTTCCGGTATCGTGCCGGCATGAATTCCCCCGCCCGCTCCGTCCCCGCCAGCAGCGCGCCGGGACGGACGTTGCGCTATCTGACGCGCGTCCCCCTGCTGCTGGTGCACGTCCTGGTGATGCTCCCCCTGCTCCTGCTGACCATGGTGCCGGTGTGGGCGGGCCTGCCCGTGGGCGGCACCACGCTCAAGGCCTGGAGCGTGCAGCGTTGGTCCACCGCGCTGATGCGCATCTTCGGCTTCCGCCTGCGCCAGGTGGGCCAGCCGCTGCCGGGCGCGGTGATGTTCGTGGCCAATCACGTCAGCTGGGTGGACATCACCCTGCTGCACAGTCGCCGGATGATGGGTTTCGTGGCCAAGCGCGAGATCCGCAGCTGGCCGGTGATCGGCTGGCTGGCGGTGCGCGGGGAGACCATCTTCCACCAGCGTGGCAGCACCGAATCGCTCGATGGGGTGATGGGCGCGATGGTGCAGCGCCTGCGCGAAGGGCGTCCGGTTGGGGTGTTCCCCGAAGGCCGTACCCGCGACGGCAGCGAGGTCGGTCCCTTCCATGCGCGCATCTTCCAGCCGGCGGTGGAGGCGGGCGTGCCGGTGCAGCCGGTGGCGCTGATCTACGGCGCCGGCGCCAGCGCGCAGTCGGTGGTGGCCTTCGGCCCGCGCGAGAGCTTTTTCGCCAACTTCCTGCGCCTGCTGGGCGAGCCGGCGCGCGAGACCACGGTGGTGTTCCTGCCGCCGGTGACCACGGCCGATACCGAGGGACGCCGGCGCATGGCCGACACCGCGCGCGCGCGCATCATCGCGGCGATGGCCGGCTGAGCATGCTGGGCTTTCGCGCAACCGCGCTGCAGCCCACGTCCACCCCGGGCGCGGACGAGGTTCCGCGTGCCTCGGATTACTGCCCGCCACGCTGGCTGCGCAACGCCCACCTGCAGTCGATCCTGAGCTCCAGCGAGCTGCGTCGCCGCCGCGGCCTGCAGCGGCTGCAGGCGCTGGGCGCGGTCCATCGCGAGCACATCTTCGATGGCGGCGATGGCGTGCGCCTGCAGGGCTGGCACAGCCAGGTGCCGGGGATGGCCGTGCAGGGGCTGGCCATCCTGCTGCATGGCTGGGAGGGCAGCACCGAATCGAGCTACATGCGCATGACCTGCGCCAGCCTGCTGGAGGCCGGCTACGAGGTGGTGCGGCTGAACTTCCGCGACCACGGCCAGACCCATCACCTCAACGAGGACATCTTCCATTCCTGCCGGCTGGCCGAGGTGCTTTACGCCTGCGTGGACGTGGCCGGCACCTTCCCCCACCGCCCGCTGGTGCTGGCCGGCTATTCGCTGGGCGGCAACTTCGCCCTGCGCGTGGCCTTGAACGCGCAAGTGGTCGGCCTGCCGCTGCAGCGGGTGGCCGCGGTGTGCCCGGTGATGGACCCGATGGCCACGCTGCTGGGCATGGAGCAGGGCCTGCCGCTGTACCACTGGTACTTCCAGCGCAAGTGGCGGCGCTCGCTGGAGCGCAAGCGCGCGCTGTTCCCCGAACGCCACGTGTACGACGACAGCGTGCTGGCGCTCAACGTGCGCGAGATGACGCGCTGGATGGTCGAGCACGAGACCGAGTACGGCACCCTGGACGCGTATCTGGATGGCTATTCCATCGCCGGCGATCGCCTGGCCGCGCTGTCGGTGCCCGCGCACATCCTGATGGCGCAGGACGACCCGGTGATTCCGTTCGAGCATTTCCGGCACTGGCAGCTGCCCGAGTGCGCGCAGCTGGAGATCGCGCGCTGGGGCGGGCACTGCGGCTTCATCGAGAACGCCCAGTGCGATGGCTTCGGCGAGCGCTGGGTCACCCACCGCCTGACCCAGCGCTGACCCAGCGCTGACCCCGCGGCGCGGCGCGCCGCCTCCGGACCTGCCGGTAAACTAGTCCGTTTCCACCGGTGTGCGATCCATGCAAGACAGCATCATTGACGCGCTGCGGCGCCAGGCGACCGACGAAGCGCTCAATGTCGCCCGCGATTGGGTGTTCCGCGCGCCCGAGGATGCCGCCGCGCATCGCTGGCTGGCCGTGGCCTGGCAGCAGAAGGGCGATGACCAGGCGGCCACGGTGAGCATCGACCGCGCCATCGTGCTGGCGCCGCAGGACCCGGACCTGCATCTGATCCGCGCGGCGCTGCTGGTGCGGCAACGCCAGGTCGAACAGGCCCAGTCCGCGCTGAGCGAGGCCAGCCAGCTCAATCCCAACCAGATCGGCGCCTACCTGCTGCAGGCGCAGCTGGCCTTCGCCCGCGGCGATGTGGCCGAAGCCGACCGCCAGGCCCGACTGGCCGCGCGCGTGGACGAGCGGCACCCGCAGCTGGCCGGCATCCAGAGCCTGGTGGCGCTGGCCAGGCAGGAGCACGATCTGGCCCTGCGCAAGGCCACCGACGGCCTGAAGCAGGCGCCGGACGATGCCCAGCTGCAGTACGCCGCCGGCTTCGCCTATCGCGCCAAGGGCCACCTGGCCTTCGCCGAGCAGGCCTTCCGGCGCCTGCTGGAGCAGCTGCCCGAGGCCCGCCACCTGCGCATCCTGCTGGCCGAGCTGGTCGCGCGGCAGGGGCGCCTGGACGAGGCGGCGGACCTGCTGGAGCCGCTGCTTGCCGACAGCACCCAGGCCACGCCGGCGCTGTTGCGCCTGGCCGGTGGCCTGCGCATGGATGCCGGCCAGGTCGAGCAGGCCCTGCCGCTGCTGCGGCAGGCGCTGGCCGGCGCGCCCGGGCATCGCCCGACCTTGCAGGCGCTGCTGGACGCCTGGCGCCGGCTGGGCCGCCAGGACGAGGCGCCCGGCACCCTGGAGGCGGCGCTGGCCACCACCAGCGACTCGGCCGACCTGTGGGAGGCGCGCATGGTGATCGAGGCCGATCGCGAGGCCCGCCTGGCCATCGTCGAGCGCTGGCAACGGGCGATGCCGTCCTCCACCCTGCCGCTGGAGGTGCGGATGCTGCATCAGCAGGAGGCCGGCCAGGTCGATGAGGCCGACGCCACCGCCTGGCGCATCCTCGAGCTGGCACCGGAGCACCCCGACGCGCGCATGCAGCTGCTGGACACGCGCCTGAAGCGCGACCCGGCCGAGGCGGTGGCGCAGATCGAGACCTGGCTGGACGCCGATGCCTCGCAGCAGTCGCGCTACTTCCTGCGCGGGATGCTGGGCCTGAGCCATGACCGTGCCGGCGATTTCGCCCGTGCCGTGGAAGCCTGGACGGCGCTGCAGGCCGAGCTGGCCACCCAGCGCGCGCCGCTGCCGCCGCAGAGTGCGCCGCGCCAGGACTGGCAAGCCGCCGCCGCACGCAGCGAGGAAGGGCCCAAGGTGCTGTTCCTGTGCGGCGCGCCCGGTTCGGGCGTGGAGCGCCTGGCCGCGGTGATGCAGGCGGCCGGCGAGCCGTTCCGTGGCGATCGCTTCGGCGCCACCCCGCCAGCCGATGGCTTCCAGAGCTTCCAGCTGGTCCAGGGGCTGTCCGATGGCAGCATCGACGCGGCCGCCGTGGCCAACCGCTGGCGTGGGGCGCTGCCGGCGCGCGGCCGGGCCGACGGCTACTGCATCGACTGGCTGATGTGGTGGGACAACGCGCTGTTGCAGGTGCTGCGTCCGCATTTGCCCGAAGCCCTGCTGGTGTTCGCCATCCGCGACCCGCGCGACATGCTGCTGGAGTGGCTGGCCTTCAGTTCGGTGCTGCCCTTTGCCTTCCCCCCGCTGGAGCAGGCCGCCGACTGGCTGGCGCGCGCGCTGGAGCAGGTGGCCGACGTGCACGAGCAGGCGCTGTTTCCCCATCGCCTCATCCGCACCGACGCCATCGGCCATGATCCGCAGCTGGCGGCCGTGGCCGTGAGCCAGGCCCTGGGCACGCAGATGCCGGTGCCGGTCAACGTCGGACCGCCGCGCTTGGCCGCCGGGCACTGGCGCCAGTACGCCGCGGCGCTGGCCGGGCCGTTCGACCGCCTGTCCGCTATCGCCGCGCGCCTGGGCTATGCGGCGGCCTAACCTCTTGCGCGCATGCTGGACAGCGTGCCGCGTTTCATTCACCACCACCAGGAGTTCGTTGCATGCGCATCCACAGTGACAGTTTCTCCGACGGCCAGCCGATCCCGGCCGAGTTCGCCGGCGGCGACGCCAACGGCTTTGCCGGTAATCGCAACCCGCACCTGGCCTGGGCCGACGTGCCGGCGGGCACCCGCTCGTTCGCCATCGTCGTCATCGACCCGGACGTGCCGACCGAGCCGGAGCTGATCGGCCGCGACGACGTGCAGATCCCGCTGGAGCAGGCGCGCACCGAGTTCGTGCACTGGGCCATGGCCAATATTCCCGCCGAGGTCACCGAGATCGCCGCCGGCAGCTGCAGCGACGGCTTCGTGGCCAAGGGCAAGACCGCGCCGAAGGGGCCCTCCGGCAGCCGCCAGGGCATCAACGACTACACCAGCTTCTTCGCCGGCAGCGACGAGCTCAAGGGCCAGTACCTGGGCTACGACGGCCCGTACCCGCCGTCCAACGACCTGCGCGTGCACCGTTACTACTTCCACGTCTTCGCGCTGGATGTGGAGACCCTGGACCTGCCAGAGCCGTTCGAGGCCAAGGACCTGCTGGGCGCGATCGAAGGCCATGTGCTGGGCCAGGCGGTGACCTGGGGCACCTATACGCTGAATGATCAGGCGGTATTGCCGCGGGAATGATGGAACAGGAGCGGATGGAGCAGGAGTGAGTGGAGAGGAGTGAGGAGTGAGCGAAGGCAGAAGCCTCGCGCCTGACTCCTCATGGACTCATCTGTGAGAGCGGCTTCCACTCACTCCTCACTCCTCTCCGCTCACTCCTCAACCCACTACGCGCCGCTGGGCAGGAACAGCAGCAAGGCCACGCCCAGCACGATGCGGTAGACCGCAAAGCCGGTATAGCGGTGGGACTTGATGAAGCCCAGCAGCCAGCGCACCACGATGAAGCCGGTGACGGCCGAAGCCAGGAAGGCCACGGCCACCGCTGCCCAGTCGACCTGGCCCAGTTGCCCGTCCTTGGCCAGCTCCAGGAAGGTGTAGCCGCTGGCGGCGAACATGGTCGGGATGCCGACCAGGAACACGAACTCGGTCGCCGAGGCGCGGCGGCTGGTGCCGGCCAGCATGGCCACGAAGATCGCCGCCGCCGAGCGCGAGGTGCCGGGGAATACGCCGGCCACCACCTGCGCCAGGCCCACCAGCACGGCGACCTTCCAGCTCACCGTGGCGATCTCGCCGCGGCGCTCGGCGATGCGCTCGGCCACGATCATCCAGCAGCCGCCGATGATCAGCGCCCAGGCCACCGGCGTCACCGTCTCGGGCAGTTCCCAGCCCAGCTTGCGCACGATCAGGCCGACCACCGCGGTGACCAGGAAGGCGGTGCCGAGCTTGAACAGGTAGTCGCGCTGGACCGGGTCGTTCCAGCCGGTGGCCAGCGCCCACAGGCGCTGCCGGAATACCAGGGTCACCGCGATGATCGCGCCGGCCTGGATGATGATGTTGAAGAAGTCCGTCTGCCGCGGCAGCCAATGCTGGGCGATCAGCAGGTGTCCGGTGCTGGAGATCGGCAGGAATTCGGTCAGGCCTTCAAGGATGCCTAGAAGCAGGGCCGCGAGCAGCTCGGACATGGAATCTCAGGGTGCGATGGGGCGCAACAGGATACGGGACGACCGTGAGCACCAGCATGGTGCGTAATGGATTCGTTCACCCCAATGAGGTGCTTTACGCCCAAGTTTCGCGTGAAGGTCAGATGAAAAAACAGTGACTTAGGCGCGAACGGGCTTGGCACGGCGCTTGCGAAGTCAGGTTCATCCTTACACCCCAACCGAGGTTTGCAGATGTCCGTGGAGAACGTGGAAAAGCTGATCAAGGATTCCAAGGCCGAGTTCGTCGACCTGCGATTCGTTGACATGCGCGGCGTGCAGCAGCACATCACCTTCCCCGTCAGCATCGTCGAGCCGTCGCTGTTCGAAGAGGGCAAGATGTTCGACGGCAGCTCCATCGCCGGCTGGAAGGGCATCAACGAATCGGACATGGTGCTGCTGCCCGACGCGGACACCGCCTACCTGGATCCGTTCTACGCCGATCCGACCATCGTGCTGACCTGCGACATTCTCGAGCCGGCCACGATGCAGAGCTACTCGCGCGACCCGCGCGGCATCGCCAAGCGCGCCGAGGCCTACCTGAAGTCGGCCGACCTGGCCGACGTGGCCTACTTCGGCCCGGAGCCGGAATTCTTCATCTTCGACTCGGTCCGTTTCGGCAACGAGATGGGCCACACCTTCTTCAAGATCGACTCGGAGGAAGGCGCCTGGAACACCGGCACCGAGTACGACAGCGGCAACAGCGGCTACCGTCCGGCGGTCAAGGGCGGCTACTTCCCGGTGCCGCCGACCGACTCGCTGCACGACCTGCGCGCCGAGATGGTCAAGACCCTGGAAGAGGCCGGCGTGCGCACCGAGGTGCACCACCACGAGGTGGCCACCGCCGGCCAGTGCGAGATCGGCACGGTGTTCAACTCGCTGGTGAAGAAGGCCGACGAGCTGCTGACCACCAAGTACATCATCAAGAACGTGGCCTTCCGCAACGGCAAGACCGCCACCTTCATGCCCAAGCCCATCGTCGGCGACAACGGCAGCGGCATGCACGTGCACCAGTCGCTGTGGAAGGGCGGCGAGAACCTGTTCGCCGGCGATGGCTACGGCGGCCTGTCGCAGCTGGCGCTGTGGTACATCGGCGGCATCTTCAAGCACGCCAAGGCGATCAACGCGTTCACCAACTCGGGCACCAACAGCTACAAGCGCCTGGTGCCGGGCTTCGAGGCGCCGGTGATGCTGGCCTACTCGGCGCGCAACCGCTCCGCGTCCTGCCGAATCCCGTGGGTCAACAGCCCCAAGGCCCGCCGCATCGAGATGCGCTTCCCCGACCCGATCCAGTCCGGCTACCTGACCTTCACCGCGCTGATGATGGCCGGCCTGGACGGCATCAAGAACCAGATCGACCCGGGCGCGCCCAGCGACAAGGACCTGTACGACCTGCCGCCGGAAGAAGAGAAGCTGATCCCGCAGGTCTGCTCCTCGCTGGACCAGGCGCTGGAAGCGCTGGACAAGGACCGCGAGTTCCTCAAGGCCGGTGGCGTGATGAGCGATGACTTCATCGATGCCTACATCGCGCTGAAGATGCAGGAAGTGACCAAGTTCCGCGCCGCGACCCACCCGCTGGAGTACCAGCTGTACTACGCGATCTGACGCGTCGCCTTGCGGCCCGCCGGGCCGCAGATCGTGCAATCGCGGCGATGGCAGCGGTCCTCCCCTCCCGCTGCTGCCATCGCCGCACCCTCTCCGCAAGCTTCCGCGGGGCAGGGCCGGCGGCTGGCGGTGCAGGCCGTCCCGCCGTCTGTCGTACTGGGGAAACCATCGAGCGCCCGTGATCCGCCACCGGCCAAGGTTCCATTCGCTGCCGCGGCATCGCGGTCGGCCTTGCGGAAACCGAGTGCTCCCATCCGTTGTTGCCCGCGTCGCCTGGCGATGCGGTGCCCGAGTGACCGGACGGCATGGCTGTCCGGTTCCTCCATCACCCGGGGAACGTGCATGAAACTGATCACCGCCATCATCCGTCCATTCAAGCTCGACGAAGTCCGCGAGGCGCTCTCGCAGTCGGGCGTGTCCGGTATCACCGTCACCGAGGTCAAGGGCTTCGGTCGGCAGAAAGGGCATACCGAGCTGTATCGCGGCGCCGAGTACGTCGTGGATTTCCTGCCCAAGATCAAGATCGAGACCGTGGTGACCGAAGAGCGCCTGGACGCGGTCATCGAGGCCATCCAGCAGGCCGCCGGCACCGGCAAGATCGGCGACGGCAAGATCTTCGTGACCACCATCGACCAGGTCATCCGCATCCGCACCGGCGAAGTCGGCGCCGACGCGCTCTAACCCTTGGAGCTCCCCCCACATGAAGACGGCTCTCATCTCCGGGCGCATGGCCCGGTTGCATACTGCAGGTCTGTTGTTGCTCCTGGCGTTGCTGTCGGTCTTCGGCAGCCTGCAGGCGCAGGAGGCCATCACCCAGCCCCTGCCCAGCGAAACGGTCACCACTGAGGCGCTGCAGCCGCCGGCCGCCGAATCGGCCGCGGTGGCCGCCCCGCAGGCCGAAGCGGCTCCGGTGGTGGAAAAGGGCGACGTGGCCTGGATGCTCACCTCCACGCTGCTGGTGCTGATGATGGTGGTCCCGGGCTTGGCCCTGTTCTACGGCGGCATGGTGCGCGCCAAGAACGTGCTGTCGATCCTGATCCAGGTGGCCACCGTTTTCTCGCTGCTGGTGATCCTGTGGGTGGCCTACGGCTATTCGCTGGCGTTTTCCGGTGAGGGCGCCTGGGTCGGCAATCTGGACAAGGCCTTTCTCAAGGGCGTGTCGGTGGACACCCTGGCGGCGACCTTCACCAAGGGCGTGAGCCTGCCGGAGTACGTGTTCGTCGGCTTCCAGGCCACCTTCGCCGGGATCACCGGCGCGCTGGTGGTCGGTGCTTTCGCCGAACGCGTGAAGTTCGCCGCGGTGCTGCTGTTCGCGGTGATCTGGTTCACCTTCGGCTACCTGCCGCTGGCGCACATGGTCTGGGCCACCGGTGGCTACCTGTTCGAGGACGGCGCGCTGGATTTCGCCGGCGGCACCGTGGTGCACATCAATGCCGGCATCGCCGGCCTGGTGGGGTCGTACTTCGTGGGCAAGCGCCTGGGCTTCGGCCGCGAGGCGATCAAGCCGCACAACGTCACCATGACCTTCGTCGGCGCCTCGCTGCTGTGGGTGGGCTGGTTCGGCTTCAATGCCGGCTCGGCGCTGGAAGCGACCTCCTCGGCGGCCCTGGCCTTCCTCAACACCATGCTGGCCACGGCCGCCGGCGTGCTGGGCTGGTCGCTGACCGAGCGGATGACCCGCGGCAAGTCCTCGGCCCTGGGCGTGGCCTCGGGCATGGTCGCCGGCCTGGTCGGCATCACCCCGGCGGCCGGCCTGGTCGGCCCGCTGGGCGCGATCGTGATCGGCGCGGTGGCCGGCGTGGTGTGCGTGTGGGGCGTGAACGGCCTCAAGCGCATGCTGGGCGCCGACGACAGCCTGGACGTGTTCGGCGTGCATGGCCTGGGCGGCATCGTCGGCGCACTGCTGACCGGCGTGTTCCATGCGCCCAGCCTGGGCGGAACCGGCCCGGCCGACTTCGACATGGCCCATCAGCTGGGCGTCCAGGCCTTGAGCGTGGGCATCTCGGTGGTCTGGATCGGCATCGTCTCGGCCGTGGGCTTCACCGTGGCCCGCGTGGTGTTCGGCCTGCGCGTGAGCGAGGACGCCGAGCGCGAGGGCCTGGACATCACCTCGCATGGTGAATCGGCCTACGAGGCCTGAGCGGGGCAGGGCGCAGGCTTTGCACTAAGATGGTGCAATGACTGCGCCCAGCTCGCACGCGCCGATGATCCGGGAACCCACCGCCGATGCGCTGAGCACGCCGGTGGTCTGGACCGATACGGCAGGCGCCATCCTCGGCGCCAATCCCGCCTTCGCGCGCTGGCTGGGGATCAGCCCGCGGCGTCTGCTGGGGCAATCGCTGGCGGCACTGGAAATGGATGGCACGGCCATGGCGCGTTTCATGGACAACACGGATCGTGACCTGCTGCGCCTGCACCGCGTCTCGCTGGGCGTGCCGGGCGAGGCGCCGCGCTTTGCCGAAGGCTGGCTCTCGCGCATGGACCACGGCGGCTGGCTGCTGGAGGCGCATCCGGCCGACGAGTTTCCCGCGCTGGACCCGGCCCAGGTGCTGCCCGCCGCGCTGTCGGCGGCCCTGCGCGGGCTGGCCCACGAGATCCGCAACCCGCTGGCCGGGCTGAAGGGCGCGGCCCAGCTGCTGTCCAAGCGCGGGCAGCAACGCAGCGACTACGAGGCCGAGCGCGAGCTGATCGGGCTGATCGAATCGGAGGCCGAGCGCCTGGCCGCGCTGCTGGACCGCCTGCTCTCGCCGGCGCCGCAGCGCGCCCACACCGTGCTCAACATCCACGCGGTGCTCGAGCGGGTGCTGCGCCTGGCCGAATCCGAGCGCGCACCGACCGCGCGCCTGCGCCGGGACTACGACCCCAGCCTGCCGGAGATCACCGGCGATCCGGACCGGCTGGTGCAGGCGGTGTGGAACCTGGTGGGCAATGCGCTGCAGGCCGGCGCCTCGGTGGTGACGCTGCGCACCCGCATCGAACACGGCCAGCGCATCCACGACCGCCTGCACCCGTTGACCCTGCGCCTTGAAATCATCGACGACGGCCGCGGCGTTCCGGAGGAGCTGGCCGAGCACCTGTTCCTGCCGCTGGTGTCCGGGCGCGCCGAAGGCAGTGGCCTGGGCCTGGCGCTGGCGCAGCAGGTCGCGCGCGAGCACCGCGGCTCGCTGACCTTCAAGTCGCGCCCGGGCCACACCGTCTTCACCCTGCTGCTGCCGCAGTCGCCGGCCGAGACCGGAGAGGCGCACCGTGCCCACTGAGCCCCATCTCCAGCGCGTGTGGGTGGTCGATGACGACCGCTCGGTGCGCTTCGTGCTGGCCACCGCGCTGCGCGATGCGGGCTACTCGGTGGACGGTTTCGATTCGGCCGCCGCCGCGTTGCAGGCCATCGACCTGCGCGGCGTGCCGGACCTGTTGTTCACCGACGTGCGCATGCCCGGCGATGACGGGCTGGTGTTGCTGGACAAGCTCAAGGCCGCGCATCCATCGCTGCCGGTGATCGTGATGTCGGCCTACACCGACGTGGCCAGCACTGCCGGGGCCTTCCGCGGCGGTGCCCAGGAATTCCTGTCCAAGCCCTTCGACCTGGACGATGCGGTGGCGCTGGCCGCGCGCACCCTGCCCAGCGTCGATGCGGACGAGGGCGCGGCGGCCGAGGCGGTGGACGCGGCCGGCCACGGTACACCCGAGCTGATCGGCGACACCCCGGCCATGCGCGCCCTGTTCCGCGCCATCGGCCGGCTGGCGCAGGCGCCGCTGTCGGTGCTGGTCACCGGCGAGACCGGCACCGGCAAGGAGCTGGTCGCGCGCGCCCTGCACAACGAGTCCCCGCGCGCGCGCAAACCCTTCGTCGCCCTCAACACCGCCGCCATTCCGTCCGAGCTGTTGGAAAGCGAACTGTTCGGCCATGAGGCCGGCGCCTTCACCGGCGCCCAGCGCCGGCACATCGGCCGCTTCGAGCAGGCCGATGGCGGCACCCTGTTCCTGGACGAGATCGGCGACATGCCGCTGCCGCTGCAGACGCGGCTGCTGCGCGTGCTGGCGGAAAACGAGTTCTTCCGCGTCGGCGGCCGCGAGCTGATCCGGGTGGACGTGCGCGTGGTCGCCGCCACCCACCAGGACCTGGAGACGCTGGTGGCCGAAGGCCGCTTCCGCGCCGACCTGATGCACCGCCTGGATGTGGTGCGCCTGCAGCTGCCGCCGCTGCGCGACCGTCGCGCCGACGTGCCGCAGCTGGCCGAGACTTTCCTGGCGATGGCCTCGCGCAAGCTCGGCGCCTCGGCCAAGCGCTTTGCCCCGTCCGCGCGCGATGCCCTGCGCGCCTACGACTGGCCGGGCAACGTGCGCCAGCTGGAGAACGTGTGCTGGCGCCTGGCCGCGCTGGCGCCGGCCGAGACCATCACTACCCTGGACGTGGAGCAGGCCTTGTCTCAGAGCGGCCGCCGTAGCGGTGGGCAGTCGCAGGATTGGCCGGCGCTGCTGGCGCAGTGGGCGCAGGGCCGCCTGGCCGAAGGCGCCGAGGGCGTGCACGCCGAGGCGCGCGAGACCCTGGACCAGGTGCTGCTGGAGGCGGCGCTGCAGTTCACCCACGGCCGGCGCGCCGAGGCCGCGGCCAAGCTGGGCCTGGGCCGCAACACCATCACCCGCAAGCTGGGGCCGGGACGTCGCCGGCAGCGCAGCGCGCCTGGAGCGAAGTGACCACAGTGCGTTGAGCGCCCGCCACGCCCGCTGGCCCCTTGGGCTCGGCCATGCCACATTTCATGGCACCTGAACGGAGGGCTGTCTAGCTTGAGCGCGATGTCTTTGGAGTCGCAGATGAAGTCGTGGGGTCCGGCCAGCGCCCTGTCCATGTTGATCGCCGTGGCCATGGCGGCCTGCAGCAGCGCGCCACCGCCTGCCCCCGCGCCGCCCCCGGCGCCGCCCGCGCCGCGGGTGGACGTACGCGAGGCCCAGGCCGTGCTCGCTTCGGCCTCCGGCAGCCTGGTCAGCGGCAAGATCGTGTTGACCCCCGTGCCCGGTGGCGTGCGCCTGCTGGGCGAGGTCGGTGGCCTGCCCAAGAGCGGTCGCGCCGGCTTCCACGTCCACGAGCGCGGCGACTGCAGCAGCGTGGATGCCGGCAGCGCCGGGGCGCACTTCAATCCCACCGGCCAACCGCACGGCAATGCCAAGACCGGCCCGCACCATGCCGGCGACCTGGACAACCTGATCGCCGACCTGGACGGGGTGGCGCGCGTGGACGTGGTCCTGCGCGATGTCAGCCTTGGCGGCCCACCCAACACCGACATCGCCGGCCGTGCGCTGGTGGTGCATGCCGCCCCCGACGACTACCGCAGCCAGCCGGCCGGCAACTCCGGCGCGCGCGTGGCCTGCGGCGTGATCCGCATCACCCACCAGCAGCCGCTGCCCACCGCGGCGCCTGCGACCCGCTGATCCCACCCACACACCACAGCAAGGAGTTCTCCATGCGCCTGATCCATTCGACCCTGTTCCTGACCACCGCCCTGGCCCTGGCCGCCTGCAGCAAGCCGGCCGAGCCGGAAGCCACCGCGCCTGCGGCGACCGCGCCGGCCGCCGGCACCGAAGCACCGGCCACGGCGCCGGCAGAAACCGCCGCCCCGGCCGCCAGCGGCACGGCCAAGGCCACGTTGAAGGCCACCGAGGGCAATGCCGTGGCCGGCGAGCTCAGCTTCATGACCATGGACAACATGGTCCACGTCACCGGCAACATCACCGGCCTGGCGCCCAATTCCAAGCACGGCTTCCACATCCACGAGAAGGGCGACTGCAGCGCCCCGGACGGTTCCAGCGCCGGCGGCCACTTCAACCCGGCCACCACCGACCATGGCCAGGTCAGCGCCGAACCGCACCATGGCGGCGACATGGACAACGTCACCGCCGATGCCGAAGGCAAGGCCACCGTGGACGGCATGCTGTCCAGCAACGTCAACATCGGCAAGGGCGATGCCTTCGACATCGTCGGCAAGGGGTTGATCGTCCACGCCGACCCGGACGACTACAAGACCCAGCCCACCGGTAACGCCGGCGGCCGCCTGGCCTGCGCGGTGATCGAAGCGGTGAAGTAAGCGCCGGGCCGGCCGCACCGTCCCTGCCTGCGCACCGCGCGGCAGGGGCGGACAGCACGACGGCCGCCGGTGGTGCGAAACGAAGAAAGCCGCGGGACGACCCGCGGCTTTCTGCTTTGTGCTGTCTGTCGCGGCTGCGTGCGCCCGGCTCAGGCGCTCAGCTGGGCGCAGACGTCGTAGGCGCTGGGGCAGTGCGCGAAGGTCACCGGGATGCCGTGGGCTTCCAGCACCGCGGCCATCTGCCGCTGGCGGGCCAGGAAGTATTCGTACTGGCGCGCCAGGCGTTCATGGTCGTCGGTGCCCGGCGCGTTGCGCGCCTGCCAGGCCGCCGCGTCCAGCAGGGCGATGCGTACCTCGCCCTCGGCGTAGCGCAACAGCGGCTCGGGGGGCGCGTCCAGCCACTGTTCTTCCCGCGGGGCCAGCAGCGCGGTCTCGATCACCGGCCACAGCGGCGCCAGGCCCTGGTGCTCGTACTGCATGGCCATCATCGCGGCCAGGTCGTGCAGGGTGAGGTAGCGGGCGTGTTCGATCTCCGCACCGAAGCCCTGCTGGGCCATCAGCGCGGTGTCGGCCTGGGCCATGCCGCGCTCCAGCAGCACGCTTTCGCAGGCCTGCGCCACCTGGTCGACCACCTCGGCCGGGCCGATCAGCTGGAACGGCAGCACCCGCAGCGCGCCACCGGCCAGGTCCGCATCGCTGCGCAGCGGCAGCGGCACCTGCCCGTCCTCACCGCCGCCGAAAGCGATCACACGCGGGCCTTCCTCGCGCCCTGGCGCGCGCTGCTGCAGCTCGTGCAGGCGCCGGTGCAGCGACCAGCCCGGGCGCAGGACCTCGGCCGGATCAAAGTGCGCGGCGAACAACACCAGGTCCAGTTGCGCGACCTGCGGCACCAGCTGGGCCAGGTCGCGCGCCATGCGTGCGGCCAGTTCACCGGCCTGGTGCTGGCTCAGCGCCGCCCGCGTCGGCGCGTTGCCACCGGTGAGCTCCAGGGCCAACAGGCCGTTGAATGGCTGGCTTTGTGCTTGCGTCGTCGTACTCACGTTCACCAATGTGCGCATTGTGCGGTTGGCCCACCACAGGGGCGGCATTACACTGATTATGCCGCGTACGCCGGCGCACGGTTTTCCCAACGTTTCACACGTCCCTGCTCCATCGCCCCACCGCACCCCCGACAAGAGGTCGTCCATGCCCGCAGCACGTCCCGTCGCCATTCTTGGGGGTGTCCGCATCCCGTTCTGCCGCCAGAACACGGCGTACTCGGACGTGGGCAACCTGGGCATGTCGGTGCGCACGCTGGGGGCGCTGGTCGAGCGCTTCGGCCTGCACGGCCAGGTGCTGGGCGAGGTGGCCATGGGCGCGGTGATCAAGCATTCCTCGGACTGGAACCTGGGCCGCGAGGCCGCCCTGTCCTCCGGGCTGTCGGCGCTGACCCCGGGCATCACCCTGCAGCGCGCCTGCGGCACCAGCCTGGACACCATCATCCACATCGCCAACAAGATCGCGCTGGGGCAGATCGATTCGGGCATCGGCGGCGGTTCGGACTCGACCTCGGACGTGCCGATCGTCTACGGCAAGGGCTTCCGCGGGCGCCTGCTGGCCGCCAACCGCGGCAAGACGCCCAAGGAGCGCCTGGCGGCGTTCAAGGGTTTCAAGCTGGGCGAGCTCAAGCCCGAGTTCCCGGGCGTGGCCGAGCCGCGCACCGGCAAGTCCATGGGCGAGCACTGCGAGGACATGGCCAAGGAGTGGAGCATCTCGCGCGACTCGCAGGACGCCTGGGCGGTGTCCTCGCACCACAAGCTGGCCGCCGCCTACGAGCGCGGCTTCTTCGACGACCTGATCGCGCCGTTCCGGGGCGTGGCCCGCGACAACATCCTGCGCGCGGACACTTCGCTGGAGAAGCTGGCCACGCTGAAGCCGGCCTTCGACAAGGTCTCCGGCCGCGGCACCCTGACCGCGGCCAACTCCACGCCGCTGACCGATGGCGCCTCGGCGGTGCTGCTGGCCAGCGATGAGTGGGCCACCGCGCATGGGCACACGCCGCTGGCCTACCTGAAGGATGCGCAGGTCGCGGCGGTGGATTTCGTCCACGGCGAGGGCCTGCTGATGGCGCCCACCGTGGCCGTGCCGCAGATGCTGGCCCGCCACGGGCTGACCCTGCAGGACTTCGACCTGTACGAGATCCACGAGGCCTTCGCCGCCCAGGTGCTGTGCACCCTGCGCGCCTGGGAGAGCGAGGACTATTGCCGCGACCGCCTGGGCCTGGCCGCGCCGATGGGGCGCATCGACCCGGCCAAGATCAATCCCAACGGGTCTTCGCTGGCCACGGGTCATCCGTTCGCGGCCACCGGCGGGCGCGTGATCGCCACGGCCGCCAAGCAGCTGGCCGAACGCGGCGGCGGCCGCGCACTGGTGTCCATCTGCACCGCCGGCGGCATGGGCGTGGTGGCCATCGTCGAGCGCTAGGGCGCCATGGCGCGGATGTGGCGCTTGCGCATGAGGCGGTGTCGGCGCTGACATCCTGCGGTGGCGGATCGCGATCCGCCCTACGTGTCTGGCCAGCCTGCCGACGCGACCGGTTTCGTACCACCAAGCTTGAGGGCTCCCGCGTGGAGGCGGGGTGCTACTCGCGCAGCCGCGGCAGTCCGTGTGCGTCGCGTTCGACGATGACCGCGACCTCCTCGGGCGGCGGCGTGGCGCTGTCCTCCAGCGGCAGCACGGCTTCGCCGCGGCGGGCGGCCAGGGCGTTGGCGTAGCTGCGCCGGGCCAGCAGATCCTCGCCGGCGCTGGCATGGCCGTGGCCGAGCTCTTCCCAGGCCTCGCTGCCGGCGCCGTGTCGCAGGGCGCGGTGCAGGAAGTCCTGCGCCTGCGGCCACCGGCCCTGCAGGCGCGCCAGGCGGGCCAGGGTGAGCAGCAGCGCCGGGCTGTCCGGGTGCTGCTGCAGCCAGCGCTGGGCGCTGGCCCGGCGCGAGTCGAGCTTGTCCACCGGCAGGCGTCCGTACTGGGCCACCAGGCCTTCGTCCCACTGCGATTCGATCGCGTGCTCCAGGCTGTGGGTGGCCGCGTCGTCCCAGCGCAGCGCGGCGGCGCGTTCGGCATAGGCCGAGACCACAGTGGCATCGGCGCGCAGGGGCTTGGGCAGGGCTTCCCAACGCTCGGCCAGCAGATTGGCGTCGTCCGCTTCCAGCAGCGCGGCCGTTGCCAGCCGCCGTTCCTCCTCCGGCAGACGCGCACTGGGGTGCGCCTGCTGCTGGCGCATCGGACCGAGCAGGCCGTAGGCCTCGCCGGCGCGACCGGCCAGTGCCAGGGCCTGGCTGCGCAGGACCAGGCCGCGCGGTGGCAGTGGCTGGGCGGCCGTCGCATCCAGGGCGGCGATGGCCGTCTCGGGCTGGCCGGCGGCCAGGGCGCGTTCGGCGCGCATCAGCGCGGCGGCGGCCGGGTTGTGCGTCTCCAGGACCGACAGCTGCGCCTCGGCGGCGGCGGCCTCGCCGCGGCCGTCGGCCGCGCGGATGGCGCCCAGGCGCGCCACGGTCGCCACCTCGGCATCCTCGGCCGCGCGCTCGAGCAGTTTGCCCGCGCGCTGCCAGTGGCCGCCGTGCAACAGCTCCAGGCCCTCGACCAGGCGCGCCCGTGCGCGCTTGCGGCGATGCCGGCCCCAGGCCAGAAACGGCAAGGCCAGCAGCTGGACCAGCAGCCACAGCAGCAGCGCGGCCAGCAGCAGGGCGATGACCGCGCCGGGCAGGCTGGCGCTGATGTCGTAGCCGCCGGCACGGATCAGCACCTGGCCCAGGTCGCCGGCATGCTCGCTGGCCAGCCACTGCGCGGCCGCCACCCCGGCCAGCAGCAGGACCAGCATCAGGATCAGGCTGCGTAGTCCCTTCATTGGCGTGGCTCCGTCGGCGCGGGGGAGGTGGGGCGCTGTCCGCCGCGCAGCACGTGCAGCTGCTCCAGCGTGCTGCCCAGCAGCGGCATGTCCAACTGCAAGGGTTGCCTGGCCAGCTGCGCCAGCGCGCGTTCGACGCTGGAGCGCTGCGGCGAGTCCAGCCACAGGCGCGGCAGCCAGCGGCCGGCGCGCTGCAGGGCACCGCGGAAGCCTTCGGCATCGCCGCGTTCCAGCGCGGTGCGGGCCAGGGCCAGCTCCAGGTCCAGCGCGGCCCGCGCTGCCAGGCGGTTGGCCGGCTGCAAGGTGGCGTTGCCGGCGGCCGGACGGATCTGCACCAGCGGCGAGAGCAGGCTTTGCCACAGCGGCAGGGCGTCGGCGGCGGGCTTGGGCGCCAGCAGCGGCAGGCGATCCAGCTGCCCGGCGATGGCGTCGAGCTGCCGGCCCAGCTGCTGGCGCGGACCGCCCTGCAGGGTGTCGAGCGCGGCGCGCTCCTGCTGCAGGGCTTGGCGCACGTTGAGCAGGCGCGGGTCGTCGATGCCATCGAGCACGCGCGCGGCCAGGGCGTAGGCCCGCTGCGCACCGGCCACGTCGCCGGCCACGGCCAGGCGTTGCTGCCCCAGGGTGAGCATCAGTTCGGTCTCATCCAGGCGCAGCGCCTGGGCGCCCTGGCGGGTGGAATCGGCCAGCCTGGAAACGTTGTCTTCCAGCAGCGCGCTGCGCTGGGTCAGGCCCAGCAGTTCGTCGCGCAGCACGCGGTTGGTGGCGGCCGCTTCCTGCAGGCGCGAGGCCTGCGCGCGCTGGCCGCTGCGCAGCGCATCCACGCGCGCAACAAGGGCCTGCAGCTGCTGTTCGGTCTCGGTGCGCGCGGCCAGCTCGCGTGCCTGCTGGGTGCGCCACAGCCAGATGCCGACCGCGACCAGCGCGGCCAGCGCCAGCAGCAGGATCAGCCACCCCGCGCGGCCGCGACCGCGTGGAGGAGCATCGTGGAGATCGGACATCGCGTTCACGCCGTTCCTGCGTCCTGTCGGGGGGATTTCAGACCGGTGTGGACCGGCTGCGGAATGTTATCGGAAGCCCTGTGAGCGCCAATGCGCGGCGGCATCGAGCAATGGCCCGGGGCGGGGGCCCTGGGCGATGCACGAACGCGCGAATCCCAGGGCGTGCGCCTGCTCGGCCAAGCGCGCGCTGGAGGCCACCACGGGCAGGGCCTTGACCTGCTGCTGTTCGCCCGGCGTCAGCTGTCCCAGCACCTGTTCCAGCGCCTGCGCGCTGCTGGCCAGCAGACAGGCCGGCGTGCCCGTCAGCAGCGTCAGCCGTTGCCTGGCGCGCGGGGACAGCGCGATGGGCGCGCGCCGGTAGACCTCGGCGCGGACCAGCTGGATGCCGCGCGCCTGCAGGGCCGTGGCGATCAGTTCGCGGCCACCGGGTGCGGTCACCAGGCCCACGCGCCTGGCCTGTTGCAGCGCCGGCAGGGCGAGCACGCCTTCGCTGTCCATCCGCCTCGGGGCCTGCGCCTGGCTCACCCCGGCGCGCCGCAGCGCCGCCCGGGAGCCGGCGCCGACCGCCACCGCGCAGCGGCACGCCAAGGGACTGTCCAACGTGGCGGCGAAGCGCACCGCGGCCGGACTGGTGAACACCGTTGCCTCGCAGGCCAGCGCCTGCGCCAGCGCGGTCCTGGCCACGGGGTCGGCGATGCCCACCAGTGTCCATGGCGACAGCGCGATCACCCCTGCGCCGTGCCGCCGTGCAGCACGCGCGATCCCGGCGTGGGCACCGTGGGGGCGCAGGGAGATGACGTACCATTCGGGCGCATGAGCCTGCATTCCAAGATTATGGTCGATGAGCCCGGCAACGGTTCGGCGCGTCTGAAAGCGCTGTTGTCGCGGATGCCGCCGGTGGTGGCGATGGGCGTGGCGGTGGAGCGCTACGTCGCCGGCAAGCTGGTGCTGGCCGCGCCGCTGTCGGTGAACGTCAACGACAAGGGCTCAGCCTTCGGCGGCAGCCTGGTCTCGCTGATGACCGTGGCCGGCTGGGGCCTGGTGACGCTGCAACTGCATGCGGCCGGGCTGGAAGGGGCCGAGGTGTATGTGGCCGACAGCCAGGTCAGGTACCTGGCGCCGCTGCGCAGCGACCTGCAGGCCGAGTCGCAGTTGGCCCAGGGCCAGGACTGGTCCAAGTTCCTGTCCACCTTCCGCCAGCGCGGCCGCGCCCGCATCGAGCTGTCCATGCAGGTGCCGCTGCCGGACGGGCAACCGGCCACAGAGATGCGCGCCCGCTACGCCGCCTTCGCCAGCTAGGACCTGCCCATGCACCGGATCCTGCGTTCCGCTTCCGCCGCGCGCTGGCTGTGCGCGCTGTGCCTGCTGGCCCTGGCCCTGCAGGCCCAGGCCCTGGGCAACCGCCGCGGCAAGCAGCTGGTCGAGCTGCAGAGCGCCTACGCCCAGGCCATTCGCTGGGGGGAGTTCGAACAGGCCTGGCAACTGGTCGACCCCGAGTACCGGCAGGCGCACCCGCTGACCGATTTCGTGCTGGCGCGCTACGGCCAGGTGCAGATCGCGGGCTATCGCGACCTGGGCACCACCTCCGACGGCCGCACCGAGGCGGTGCGCCTGGTGGAGATCCGGGTGATCAACCGCAACACCATGGCCGAGCGCAGCGTGCGCCACCGCGAACGCTGGCGCTACGACGAGGCGGCCAAGCGCTGGTGGGTGGCCGACGGGCTGCCGGACCTGTGGGACGGCGAATAAGGCCAACAGCTCGCCGCGCGGCGGCGGCGGGCGCCACCGGCCCGGCGGCTATGCGACAATCCACGTCTTATCGTCCGCGTAACTGCAGCTTGTGACATTCGAAGAATTGAAGGCGTTCGCCGAAAGCACGCCCATGCTGTCCCTGGCCCTGGTGGGCCTGACCATCGCCCTGATCGTGACCGAGATCGCCCGGCTGTTTCGAGGCTACAAGGGCCTGCGCCCGGCCGAGCTGACCGCGCTGATCAATCGCGAGGACCCGGTGGTGGTGGACCTGTCGGCGCAGGCCGACTTCGAAAAGGGCCACATCGCCGGCAGCCGCCATGCCCAGGCCGCGCAGTTCGGGCCCGAGCACAAGCTGGTGGCCAGCGCCAAGGAGCGCCCGGTGGTGCTGGTCTGCCGCAGCGGCACCAGCGCCGGCACGGCCGCGGCCAAGCTGAAGAAGGCCGGGTTCGCCAAGGTGCACGTGCTGGAGGGTGGCATCGCCGCCTGGCAGCAGGCCGAACTGCCATTGGTCAAGGGTCGCAACTGACCCGGGGCACCGGCTCAGACAGGTACGGGCCGGTCGGGGCACGCCCAGACAGGCCTTGAAACGGGGACGGCGCGTCGCCACCCCATCTGTTCACAATCGTTTTCACATATTCAGGAAAAGGGAGCACCCGCATGTCCGACGAGACCACCAACGGCGCCGCCGTCCCCGCCGAGGCCGGCACCCAGCAGGCCTTCACGGTCGAGAAGATCTACGTCAAGGACGTGTCCTTCGAAGTGCCGGGCGCCCCGGGGATCTTCTCGGACAACGTCGCACCCGAGCTCAACCTCAACCTCAACCAGCGCGTGCAGCGCCTGAACGAGAACGCTTTCGAAGTGGTGCTGGGCGTGACCCTGACCTGCAAGGCCGGCGAGAAGACCGCCTACGTTGCCGAAGTGCAGCAGGCCGGCGTGTTCGGGCTGGTGGGCCTGGAGCCGCAGACCATCGACGCGCTGCTGGGCACGCAGTGCCCGAGCATCCTGTTCCCGTACGTGCGCCAGCTGCTGAGCGACCTGATCCAGGCCGGCGGCTTCCCGCCGTTCTTCCTGCAGCCGATCAACTTCGAAGGCCTGTACGCCGAGACGCTGCGCCAGCGCGCCGCGCAGGGCGAAGCCGCCCTGGCCAATTCGGAACCCGCCGGCAACGCTTGATGCGGATGTGCCAGCCAAGCACCTCCGGTTCGATTTCAATGACGGGAGGTGACGCATGAGCCATGCACCGTCCAAGATCGCCGTCCTCGGGGCGGGATCCTGGGGAACCGCCCTGGCCGCGCTGATGGCGCGGCATGGGCATCGCACCGTGCTGTGGGGCCGCGACGAGAAGATCGCCGCGGACCTCAACACCCTGCACGAGAACACGCGCTACCTGCCGGGCATCGCCCTGCCCGATACCCTGACCGCCACCACCGACCTGGCCCAGGCCATGGCCGATGCGGACATGATCCTGGTGGTGGTGCCCTCGCATGCCTTCAACGAGACGCTGCGCGCGCTGGCGCCGCTGCGTGGCAAGGACGTGGGTGTGGCCTGGGCGACCAAGGGCTTCGAGCCCGGCTCCGGGCGCTTCCTGCACGAGGTGGCGCAGGAGCTGCTGGGCGAGGACGTGCCGCTGGCCGTGGTCACCGGGCCGTCCTTCGCCAAGGAAGTCGCGCAGGGCCTGCCGACCGCCCTGACCGTGCACGGCAACCATCCCGAGTTCGCCCAGGTGGTGGCCGAGGTGCTGCATGGCCCGGCCTTCCGCGCCTACACCGGCGAGGACATGGTGGGCGCCGAGCTGGGCGGCGCGATGAAGAACGTGCTGGCGGTGGCCACCGGCGTGGCCGACGGCATGGAGCTGGGCCTCAATGCCCGGGCCGGCCTGATCACGCGCGGGCTCAACGAGATGCTGCGGCTGGCTGCGGCCATCGGCGCGCGTCCGGAAACGCTGATGGGCCTGGCCGGGCTGGGCGATCTGGTGCTGACCTGCACCGGCGATCTCTCGCGCAACCGTCGACTGGGCCTGGCGCTGGGACGCGGCCAGGCGCTGGCCGATGCGGTGCGAGAGATCGGCCAGGTGGTCGAGTCGGTGCAGACCGCCGACGAGGTCATGCGCGCGGCCGAGCGCGAGGGCATCGACCTGCCGATCTCCAGCGCCGTGCGCGACGTCCTGCATGGGCGGATGACGCCGGCCGAGGGCCTGCAGCAGCTGTTGGCGCGCGAGCAGAAGCCCGAGTACCCGGAGACGCTGTTCCGCGATCGCGTTTGATCGTGGGTAAAGGCGAAGCACGAGGCTTCTGCTGCCGATGGGAGGGCTTGCGGGGTGGGTGTTGCCATTTCGGAGGCGTAGCGCTCCATCGCTTGGTCGCCGTTTTCCCTCGGTCAGCTCATCCCTCGCGAGCATCTCGAGTGAACCGAGAAAGCATTTCGTAAGCGCGGGTGTTTGGCCGAGCAGCCCTTCGTAGAAGCAGACTTCTGTGGGAGCGGCTTCAGCCGCGAAGAGGCTTTACAGGGAAGTCCTCTTCGCGGCTGAAGCCGCTCCCACAAAAAGTCCGCGGACCAGGATCGTGCAATGCCATCTACAGGCACGGCACCGCGCACCAACGCATCGCCCAACAAAAAGCCCCGCAGCGATGCGGGGCTCTTTGTCGAATCGCACGCCGCGATGTGCGGACGTGTCGGGACTTACCAGGTGAAACGCGGACCGACGAACCACTGCGCGTCGTTGTCGGCGAACTTCACGTCGGCGTTGATGCCCCAGTTGGAGGTGAACTTGTACTGCGCGCCCAGGCGGCCGTAGAAGTCGCCGTCGTAATCCGAGCCGTCTTCCCAACCGGCGAAGGCATAGCCTTCCAGCTGCGGCAGGATCGAACCGCGGATGCCGACCTCGGCGCTGTAGCCGTCGAAGTCAGCACCGCGATAGCGGATGCCGGCCACGCGATAGTCGTCTTCGCTCAGGCGCTCGAACGCCGCACGGCCTACCAGATCGATGTTGCGGCTGATCTCGCGGTTGTAGCCGAAGCCGATGCGCCACTGGTCGTAGCTGTAGTCGGACTGGTCGTAGTCTTGCGCGGTGTAGCCGCCAAAGATGTGGAAGTTCGGCGCGATGGCGACCGAGCCGTTCAAGCCCCAGCCATCCGCATCCGGGCCGTTGTCCAGGCGGGTGGTGGCGTAGCCGCCTTCGACGTAGTTGTAGGAAATGCCATCAGCGGCGGAAGCGGCGAACGGCATGCCTGCCAGGAGCGACAGGGCCAACAGGGTCTTCTTCATGATCAACCTTCTCGAATGCGAATACGTGATGCGAGGGCGCGTTTGAATTGCGTAAGTACAAGGTCAATTATCTGTTGCGCCCGCAAACCTCGACTGAACTTGAAACTGACGCGCGAATAAAGCGGCGCGTGCTCCGCCAGCTTTTTCGCGGATGGGTCAGCGCTAGGTCAGTGTCCGCAGCAGGCGATAGGCCACGGCGCGTCGCTTGGGCGACATGGCGCGTAGCAGCGCAAGCACGCTGGCTTCCAGTTCGTCCCGCGCCAGTTCCGCGGTAGTGAGTGCTTGTTGCAACCGGTCGTCGCCGTGTGCAGCCTCACCCCGGCCGGTGGCCAGCCACTCGAAATGCACCCGCGTGGCCACCGCCACCTGGGCCAGGTGATGCACGCTGGGGCAGGTGCCACCTTCGCGTTCCCACTGCGCCACCGCGCTGCGCTGGACGCCGACCATTCGCGCCAGTTGTTCCTGCGAGAACCCCGAGACGCGCCGTGCGCGCCGGATCCGATTGGCCATGCAGGTCATGCGGTCACCCCCCTGAAAGGTCCCTGCGGATGTTGATGCGTATCCCAGTTGATGGGACACAATGGCGTTGTACAGAATCGCTGTCACTTCCGAAAAAACATCGTGTCCATGCGGTCCGGGCCGCCACGATGAAGGGAATCTAACCGGTCCTGCGGGAAGAGGATGCGTTGAGCATCTAAATTCGTCCCGTTCATGATGGCCCCGCCAAGCCACAGGGGGCCCAACATGGAACGTAGGCTGCGCGCGTCGGGCGCGTCGCGAAAAACGTCATCGAGTGTCTCGTCGGTCCGAGCCGAGTGCCCGGGCTGCCCGTGATGCGTGCCTGGGTCCTGCGTTGCTGTCTGTTGTTGCTCGCATGCGGCGCCGGGATGGCCCATTTCCAGGCATCGGCGCAGCAGGGATGCACCGCCGGCGCCTGCGTCTCGGCGGGCCCGCGCCTGGTCTCGGTCAACAGCACGCAGGGACCGCTGTTGAATCTGCTGTTCCGCACCCTGCTGCCGGGCACCAGCGTCAATGCCAGCGTGCTGGACTGGAACGCGTTGGCCCAGACCAACGTCAATCTCAATGCCCTGGTCACCCGACTGGGCCTCAACCTCGGCCTCAGCGACACAAGCCAGGTCCTTGGCACGCAGATCACCCTGGCGCAGCTGCAGGCTGCGCTGGTGCAGGTGGCGCAGGCCGATGGAAACACCGCCGCGGTCAGCGCGCTGGGATCGATCAGCAGCGCCACCGGCGCGGTCAGCGGCACGATCTCGCTGGGCCAGCTGCTGCAGGTGTCCCTGCCCAAAGGCGCGCTGAGCGATGTCAGGCTCAACGTGCTGGACCTGCTCACCGGCTCGGTGCAGCTGTACAACTACCGCAACGTGCTCACCACGCCGACGCCGGTCACGGTGGACACCGCGGCGCTCGGACTGACCGGCTTGGCCAGCCTGCAGCTGTGGCTGCAGGTGGTGGAGCCACCGGTCTACGTCTGCGGCAACGCCGGCGCGCAATTCCATAGCGGTGCGATCCGCGCCAAGCTCAATGCGCAGGCGGTGAACAACTTCGACCTGGCGCCGGTGCTGGCCGCGCTCAATGCGCTTGGCGTGGCCAACGCCAGCGTGACGGCCGATGTGCTGAAGGTGCAGGCCTATGCCGATATCGCCCGCGCCGAAGGCAGCCTGGGCACGGTCGATGGCCTGAACAACGCGGTGAGCTTCACCGCGCGTCCGGGCCTGGTGAATCTGTACGTGGGCAGCATCGCCGATGCGGTGTTCTTCAACCGCAGCCAGGTCATCACCAGCGCGGTGGTGGGCGTGCAGGAGCTGACCCGGCTCTATGTGGGCTTTCGCGTCTCGCTACTGGGCATTGGGCTGGTGGACGTGCAGGTGCCGCTGTCGGTGAACGCCAAGGCGGCCGCCACCGGCTCGCCGGCCTTGCAGAGTTTCACCGTCAACGGTCCGTTTCCGCAGACGCGCACGGCGTCTTCCGGCACGGTGAGCGCGACCAACCTGATCGCCGACCTGGTCAACAACCTGGTGCTGAGCATCGGCACCGGCACCATCGTGGCCAAGGTGGCCGGCATCCAGATCACCACGCCGCAGGCCGTCATCAACCTGGTCAACTCGCTGGTGGTCACCGTGCAGGGGCTACTGGCCGCGCAGGTCAACACCGTGGTGGCGCCGGTGCTGCGCGTGCTGCTGGGCGATGTAGTGGACAACCTGCTGGGCCTGCTGGGCATTCGCATCGGCAATGCGGTGTTCACGGTGGAAGGCATCGCGCGCAGCTGCGTGGCGGTGTTGAAGCTGCAGAAGGTGCTCTCGCCGACCAGCAACAGCGGTCGTTTCGACCTGAGCATTCGCAAGGGCGGCACGGTGGTGGCCAGCGCCAGCGGCGTAGGCAACGACGGTGTCACCGGCGAAGTGGTGAGCACGGCCGAGACCGATTACCTGCTGGCGGAGACCGCGGCCAGCGGAACCGTGCTCAGCAGTTACGCCAGCACCTGGGCCTGCAGCGACCAGAACGGCAATGCCCTGGCCTCCGGAACCGGCACCTCCTTCACCTTCACCACGCCGGCGATCCGCAACACCCAGCTGTTGGTGACCTGCCGCATCACCAACCGCGTGCTGTCGGCAGACCTGAGCATCAGCAAGAGCGACAGCGCCGCCAACTACACGCCCGGCGGCACGGGCACGTATGTGATCACCGTGCGCAACGCCGGCCCCGACGCGGTGACCGGCGCGGTGGTCAACGACACCTTGCCCACTGGGGCGACGCTGTCCGCGCCGTGGACATGCACCGCCAGCGGCGGCGGCGCGTGCGGGGCGGCGGCCGGCGGGGCGGCCGGCCAGGGCAGCCTCAGCGCCACCGTGGATCTGCCGCTCAATGGCCAGGTGGTGATCAGCGTGCCGGTGAAGTTCAGCGCCGGAACCGGCAGTTACTGAGGCCGGCGCGCGCATGGACCGCCCCGGCCTTTTCATGGCACGCACAAGCAGGGCGCAGCGCCTGCGGCGCATCAGCGGCGCGCTTGGCGCCATCGTCCTGTGCGGCGCCGCGTTGCCATCGCTGGCGCAGACCTATCCCGGCACGCTGTCCAACACTGCCACGGTCACCTTGCCGGCCGGGGTCAGCGATCCGGATGCGGGCAACAACAGCAGCACCGACCAGAATGCGCTGCAGGCGCAGGCGGACCTGGCCATCGCCAAGACCATCCTGACGCCGGTGCCGGCGCGCGCCGGCAGCGAGGTGCACTATCGGATCGTCGTCAGCAACGCCGGCCCGTCGGTGGCCACGGGCGTGAGCGTGAGCGACACGGTGCCGGCGCAGCTGCAGGGGGTGAGCTGGACCTGCGCGGCCACCGGGGCCGCCTCCTCCTGCGGCACGGCCGCCGGTACCGGCAACCTGAGCGCGCTGATCACCATCGCCCCGACCGAACTGGTCACCCTGGACGTGCGCGGCACCGCGCCGGCGCTCACCCCGGCAACCATCGCGGCCAACACTGCCAGCCTGGCGCTGCCTTCGGGCGTAAGCGATCCGGCGCCCGGCAACAACAGCGCCACCACCGCCGCGATCCAGGTCCAGCCGCCGGCGTTGGTGGCCAACGCCGATGCGTTCGGCCCGGCCAACGGCCATGCCGGCGCGGCCAACCTCGGCTCGGTGCTGACCAACGACAGCTTCGACGGCACCGCGGCCACCGCGGCCCTGGTGGTGGTCACCGCAGTGACCGCGCAGGATGGGGTCAGCATCGCCGAGGACGGCACGGTGACGCTGGCACCGAACCGGCCTGCCGGCACGGTCAGCGTGCCCTACACGGTGTGTCAGCGCGGCAATCCGGGCAACTGCCAGAGCAGCAGCGCCAGCGTGCAGGTCGTGGCCGCACCCCTCGTGGCCAATCCAGATTCGGTCGGGCCGGTGCTGTCATCCGGCAGCCAGCAGTCTGGTCTCGGCAATGTGTTGCTCAACGACACCTTCGATGGCGCGGTAGCCAGCGCAGGCACGGTGCTGCTGACGTCCACCGGCAACGGCCCGGTCAGCATCGACGCCGGCGGCGACATCGTCGTGGCGGCCAATGCCGCGGCCGGCAGCTACCAGGTCAGCTACACCCTGTGCGACCGCCTCAACCCGGGCAGCTGCAGCACCGCGGTGGCCACGGTGACGGTAGTGGCGCCTGCCCCGGTGGTGGACGCGGTGGATGACGTGGTGCTGCCCGCGCCGGGGGCCAGCGGGGTGATCGGCAACGTGCTGGCCAACGACACGCTTGGCGGCCAGCCGGCCAGCGCGGCCACGGTCACCCTGACGTCCACGCCGCAGGCGCCGCTGTCCTTGTCGGCCAGTGGCGAAATCCTCCTGGCCGCCAACGCGGCGCCGGGCAGCTACCAGCTGAGCTACCGGATCTGCCAGACCGGCAATGCCGGCAATTGCGACACCGCCACGGTGAGCGTGCAGGTGGCCGCACCGTCGGTGGTGGCAGTGGGCGATTCCACCAGCCCGGTGGTCGCAGGCGTGGGCGCTACCGGCATCGGCAACGTGCTGGGCAACGACACCTACAACGGCGACCCTGCGAGCACGACCAACGTCAGCCTGGCGCCGGTCGTCTCGCAGGGCGTCACCATCAACGGCGATGGCAGCGTCGACGTGGCCGCCAGTGCCGGCGTGGGCGTGCATACGCTGAGCTACACCATCTGCAGCCTGGCCAGCCCGGGCGTTTGCGCCAGCGCGCAACTGAGCGTGCGGGTGAACGCGGCCCCACCCGTGGTGGACGCGGTGGACGACGTGGTGAGGCCCGCATTGGGCGCCAGCGGGGCGGTCGGCAACGTGCTGGACAACGACACCATCGGTGGCCAGGCGGCCAGCCCTGCCGCGGTCACCGTGACGGCCACGCCCTCGGCCGCGCTGGCGGTGGCGGCCGACGGCACCATCAACCTGGCATCGGGCACCGCGCCGGGCACGTATCAACTGGGCTACCAGCTCTGCCAGGCCGGTGGCACCAGCAACTGCGATACCGCCACGGTCACCGTGCACGTGGCGGCGCAGCCGGTGCTGGTGGCCAACCCAGATACCGCCGGGCCGGTGCAGGCTGGCATGGCCCGGACCGGCATCGGCCAGGTGCTGGCCAACGACACCTACAACGGCGCACCGGCGACCACCGCCACCATCACGCTGACGCCGGTGGTGGAGCAGGGCATCACCATCAACAGCGATGGCAGCGTGGATGTCGCGGCCAGCCTCACCGCGGGCGATTACACCCTGGCCTACCGCATCTGCAGCGTGCTAGCCCCGGCGACGTGCAGCGATGCGACGCTGACGGTCCAGGTCAGTGCCGCTCCGCCCATCGTCGATGCGGTGGACGATGTCTACACGGTCCTTGCCGGCAGCAGCGGTGCACTTGGCAATGCGCTGGGCAACGACACCATCGGCGGCGCCACGCCGACTGCGGCCACGGTCGTGCTGACCTCGGTTGCGCAAGGCCCGTTGAGCCTGGATGCCGCTGGGCAAGTGCTGCTGGCCAGTGGCGCGGCGGCGGGCAGCTACCGCCTGGACTACCAGATCTGCCAGCTCGGCAATGCCGGCAACTGCGACACGGCCACGGTGACCGTGCAGGTCACCACGCCGCTGGTCCAGGCCAATGCCGACACCTTCGGCCCGCTCATCGCCGGCGCTGCGCAGGCCAATGTCGGCAACGTGCTGGCCAACGATCTCTACAACGATGCGGCCGCCACCACGGCCACGGTCAGCCTGGCGCCGGTGTCGGCGCAGGGCATCAGCGTCCGCGCCGATGGCAGCGTCGATGTGGCCGCGCAAGTCGGCCCGGGCAGCTACGTGCTGACCTACCGGATCTGCAGCGTGGTGGATCCGGACACCTGCAGCGATGCCCAGCTCAGCGTCCAGGTCCGGGCCGGTCCGCAGCCGATCGATGCGGTCGACGATGCGATCACGGTGCGGGCGGGCAGCAGCGGCAGCATCGGCAACGTGCTGGGCAATGATGCGCTGGGCGGTAGCCCGGCGACCCTGGGCGCCATCGTGCTCACGGCCACGCCCCAGTCGCCATTGAGCCTGGATGCCAACGGCAACGTGCAGCTGGCCGCGGGCGCGGCGGCGGGCAGCTACGGCCTGACCTACCAGATCTGCGAATCCGACCACCCCGACAACTGCGATGTGGCGGTGGTGACGGTGCTGGTGCGCACGCCGTCCATCGTCGCCAACGACGATACGGCCGGGCCGGTGGTGGCGGGGCTTGCGCATGCCGGCATCGGCAACGTGCTGGCCAACGATACTTACGACGGCGTCCTGGCCAGCAGCGCCGATGTCACGTTCAGCCAGCTCTCCGGCGGCGATGCCGGCATCAGCATCGGCAGCGACGGCCGCATCGATGTCGCCGCGACCGCCACGGTGGGCCAGCACACCGCCGGTTACCGCATCTGCGCGGTCGACGACGCCGGCAACTGCGCCACGGCCCAGCTCAGCGTGCAGGTCAGCGCCCCGCCGCCCACCCTTGACGCGGTGGACGACGTGTTCGCGCCGCCCACGCATGCCGCGGGGGTGGTCGGCAATGCGCGCGTCAACGACACCCTGGGTGGACAGCTGGTGCAGCCGGGCGATGTGCGGGTGACGCCCAACAGCGATGGGCCGCTGGCCATCGATGCCGCCGGTGAGGTCACCCTGGCCGCGGGCACACCGGCGCGCAGCTACCAGCTGACCTACCAGCTGTGCGCAGCCGCCAATGCCAGCAATTGCGACAGCGCCACGGTGACCGTGCACGTGCCGGCCGGCGTGCTGGTGGCCGCCGACGACGCGGCCCAGGCCGTGGCCAGCGCCAGCGCGCAGGACGGGGTGCTCAATGTGCTGGACAACGACAGCCTGGACGGCAGCCTGCCGGCCACTGGGGTGCGCCTGGAGCCGGTCGGCAATGGCCCGGTCGCCATTGCCGCCGATGGCAGCGTGGGCATCGCCGCCAACCCGCTGCCAGGCACCTACGCGGTGCCCTATCGCCTGTGCGAGGTGCTCAACCCGGCTAACTGCGCCGAGGCCACCCTGCAGGTGGTCATCGCCGCCGCCCCGGTGGTGGTGACCGCCACGGACGATGCCTTCGGCCCGGTGACCGGCAACATCGGCGGTGCCAATGTCGGCAACGTGCTGGGCAACGACCTGATCGGTGGCGCGGCCGCCAGCGTGGCCAACGCGCTGCTCGCGCCGGTGAGCACCGGGCCGCTGCGGGTCAATGCCGATGGCAGCGTGGATGTGGCGGCGGGGACCGGCACGGGCGATTACACCGCCACCTACACGCTGTGCGAGCGCGACGCGCCGGGCAACTGCGCCACGGCGCTGGTCACCGTGCAGGTGCGTCCGGCGGTGATCGCGGCCAATGACGACATCACCGCCCCGGTCGATGGACTGGAAGGCGGCCTCAACGTCGGCAACGTGCTGGGCAACGACACTCTGGGCGGCGACCCGGCCACGCCGGCGGCGGTCACGCTGGTGCCCATCAGCCAGGGTGGGGTGACGATCAACGCCGATGGCAGCGTGGATATCGCGCCCAACACGCCGCAGGGCACGGTGCAGATCACCTACCGGATCTGCGAGACCATCAACGCCAGCAACTGCGATACGGCCATCGCACGCATCAGGGTGGCGGGTGCGGCGCTGGTGGCGGCGGCCGACAGCGCCGGCCCGGTTCCCGGCAATGTCGGCGCCGTCAACGTAGCCAACGTGCTGGCCAACGACAGCATCAACGGCGTGGGCGCCACGCCGGGCAATGTCACGCTCAGCCAGGTCAGCGGCGGGCCGGCACTGACGGTGCAGGCCGACGGTGGTGTCGATGTGGCCGCAGGTCTGGCCGCGGCCAGCTATGTGGCGCGCTATCGCATCTGCCAGCCGCTCAATCCGGCCAACTGCCAGGAAGCGGAGGTCACCGTCGACGTGGTGGCCCCGCCGATCCTGGCCAACGCCGATGCCTTCGGGCCGGTGGATGCGGCCATCGCCAGCGTGCAGGCCGGCAATGTGCTGGACAACGACCTGGTCGGGGGCCAGCCGGCCACGCCGGCGGAGGTGACGCTGACCCGCACCGGGGGCGATGCCGCCATCGGCCTGGACCCGGCCACCGGCATGGTCACCGTGGGCGCCGGGACCGCCGTGGGCAGCCATGCGGCGACCTATCGGATCTGCGAGCGGCGCAATCCCGGCAACTGCGCCAGCGGCACGGTGACGGTGCTGGTGGCCGCCGCGCCGGCCACGATCCTGGCGGTGGACGACCGCTTCGACGCGGTGGCCGCCACCACCGGCGCCAACAACATCGGCAACGTGCTGGCCAACGACACGCTGCATGGGCTGGCGGCCACCACGGCCGAGGTGGTGGTGGTCGCGTCCAGCAACGCGCATCTGTCCATCGACGTGGCCGGCCAGGTCGACGTGGCACCGGGAACGCCGGTCGGTGCGTACACGCTGGCCTACCGAATCTGCCAGACCACCCGCATCGACAATTGCGATACCGCCACGGTCACCGTGGGCGTGGTGGCTGCCGTGCTGGTGGCCAACGACGACACAGCCGGCCCGTTTTCCAGCGCCGTGGGCGCGGACCATGGCGGCAACCTGCTGTTCAACGACACCCTCAACGGCATGCCGGCCACCACCGCCACTGTCGCGGTGGTGCCCTCCACGCAAGGACCGCTGACGATCAACAGCAACGGCACCGTGTCGGTGCCCGCCGGGACGCCGGCCGGGAGCTATCCGGCGCGCTATCGGGTCTGCGAGCTGGCATACCCAAGCAACTGCGCTGAAGCCGATGTGTCGGTGGTGGTCTCCGCCGCGCCGGTGGTGGTCAACGCCATGCGCGACACCTTCGGCCCGGTCGCCAGCGGCGCGGGTGGCACCAACATCGGCAACGTCCTGGTCAACGACGAGGTCAACGGCGCGCCGGCCACGCTGGCGGTGGTGTCCGTGGCCGCCCAGTACCAGGCGCCGGTGCGCCTCAATGCCGATGGATCGGTCGATGTGGACAGCACCGCGCTGGCGGGGACCTACACGCTGAGCTACGCGCTGTGCGAGCTGGCCGACCCTGGCAACTGCGACACCACGCAGCTGACGGTGAATGTCGTGGGCGCGGCGGTGCTGGCCACCCCCGATTCCTTCGGCCCGGTCGACGGGGCGCTGGGCAGCGCCAACCTCGGCAACGTGCTGGCCAACGACACGGTCAATGGGCAGCCGGCCACCACCACCAGCATCCGTTTGGCCGACACGGTGTCCGGCCCGCTGCGCGTGGACAGCGACGGCCACGTGGAACTGGCGGCGGGGACCGCGCCGGGCACCTATGTGCTGGTCTACCAGATCTGCGGCGCCATCAACGTCGCCAACTGCGCGCGCGCGGCGGTGACGGTAACGGTGGTGCGCGGCAGCGCCACGGTGGACGCGGTGGACGATGTGCTGGGCCCGGTGGTCGGCGCGGCCGGTGGCACCAATGTCGGCAATGTGCTGACCAACGACCTGGCCAACGGCGCGCCGGCCACCATCACCACCGTGACGGTCACGCCGGCCAGCAACGGTCCGCTCACGGTCAATGCCAATGGCAGCGTGGACGTGGCCGGCAACACCCGCGTGGGCAGCTACAGCCTGAACTACCAGCTATGCGTGCTGGGCAGCACCAGCGACTGCGACACCGCCACGCTGACGGTGAACGTGGTGGCCGCCGCCATCATCGCCAACAACGATGCGCTGGGTCCGGCGCTTCCCGGCAGCTATGCCACCGGCAACGTGCTGGCCAACGATGCGCTCAATGGCGCTGGCGCAAGTCTGGATCTGGTCAGCCTGATCTCGGTCGGCAGCGGGCCGCTGACGGTGGAGAACGATGGCCGGGTGCTGGTGGCCGCCAACGCCGCGCCCGGCACCTATACGGTGCGCTATCGCATCTGCGAACGGCTCAACGCCGGCAGCTGCGCCGAGGCCGATGCGCAGGTGCTGGTGGCAGCGGCGCCGCAGCCGATGGCCGCGGCCGACGACAGCTTCGGCCCGGTCGCGCGCGGCAGCGCCGGGGTCGGCAACGTGCTGGGCAACGACACTGTCGGGGGACTGCCGGCCACCACCGCCAATGTCGTGATCACCCCCGTGTCCAACGCCGCGCTGGCGGTGGCCGCAGATGGCACGGTCGACATACTGCCGGCCGCGCCGACGGGCACCCAGACCCTGACCTACACCGTCTGCGAGCTGGCCAATCCCGGCAATTGCGCCAGTGCGCTGCTGAGCGTGCAGGTGCGCGATGCGGCGCTGGCCGCCGCCGACGACGCGTTGGGACCGGTCAACGGCGTCAGCGGTGCGGTCGACATCGGCAATGTGCTGGCCAACGACACAGTGGAGGGAGCGGCCGCCAGCACCGCGCTGGTCGGCATCGCCTCCGCCGCGCCCGGCCCGGTCACGATCGCGGCCAACGGAAGCGTCTCGGTCGCGCCCAACACTGCAGCGGGCGAGTACACGGCCAGCTACCGGATCTGCGAGCTGGCCAATCCCGACAACTGCGCCAGTGCGGTGGTGCGTGTGCAGGTCGCGGCCGGCGCCACCAGCGTTGCCGCCAACGCCGACAGCTTCGGCCCGGTCGGCGGTGCCACCGGCAGCGACAACGTGGGCAACGTGCTGGCCAACGACCAGATCGAGGGCGGCCCGGCCACTCCGGCCAATGTCAGCCTGAGCGCCACTGACACGGCCGCGCTCTCGATCGATGCCCAGGGCGTGCTGCACCTGGCCGCCGGAACCGCGGCAGGCACCTACACGATCCCGTACACGATCTGCGACCGCAACGACGCCGCGCGCTGCGCCAGCGCCACGGCCAGCGTGCTGGTGGCGGCCGCGACGATCGCGGCCAGCGCTGACGCCTTCGGTCCCATCGACGGCAGCGCCGGCGGCAGCAGCCTGGGCAACGTGCTGGCCAACGACACGCTGGATGGCAGCGCCATGGTGCCAAGCGCGGTGCTGGTGACCTCCACCGCGGCCGCGCCATTGGCCATCGATGCCGGCGGCAACCTGGCGCTGGCGCCGGGCACGGCGGCAGGCACCTACAGCGCGCAGTACACCGTGTGCGAGCGGCTCAACCCGGGCAACTGCGGCAGCGCGCAGGTCACCGTGGAGGTGGTGGCCAGTGCGGCGATCGTGGCCAATCCCGACAGCCTGGGCCCGCTGCAGGCTGGCCCTGGGCTGGGCAATGTGCTGGACAACGACACGGTCGGCGGTGGCCCGGCCAAGGGCCTGGTGACGCTGGTGCCGGTGAGCAGCGGGCCGCTGAGCATCGCCGGCGATGGCACGCTCTCGGTGGCCACCGGCACGCCTGCCGGAACCTACGGCATCGTCTACCGGATCTGCCTGGCCGCCGACCCCACGCAATGCGCGCAGGCGAACGTGCAGGTGATCGTGGCCGCCGGCACGCTGCTGGCGCAGGACGACACGATTGGCCCGGTCGGCAGCGGCGGCGGCGCCCTGGGCAACGTGCTCGGCAACGACACCCTGGGCGGCACGCCGGTGGACACCACGCGCGTGAGCCTGACGCCGGTGGCCGCCGGGCCGTTGTCCATCGATGCCAACGGCGACATCACCCTGGCCAGCGGCACGGCCACCGGCACCTACACCCTGACCTACACCCTTTGCGAGCGCAGCAATCCTGCCAACTGCGCCAGCGCCGTGTTGCGCGTGAGCGTGCAGGGCAGGGTGCTGGTGGCCACCGACGATACCGTCGGCCCGCTCGATGGCACGGCCGGCGCGGCCAATGCGTTCAACGTGCTGGCCAACGATCTCTACGACGGCGCGCCCGCCACCGCGAGCAATGTCAGCCTGGCACCGGTCGCCCAGGGCCCGCTATCGGTCAGTGCCGATGGCCAGCTGAGCCTGGCGCCCGGCACGCCGGCGGGGACCTATGGGCTGCGCTATCGCATCTGCGATCCCGCCGCGCCTGCCGTGTGCGCCGAGGCCATGGTCACCGTCTCGGTAAGCGCCACGGCGATCACCGCCAACGACGATGCCGCCCAGACCGCGCAGGCCACCGCCGTGGTGATCGCGGTGCTGGCCAACGACGTGCAGGGTGCGGCCCAGGTCAATGCCGGCAACGTCACCCTCACCCAGGTGACCGCGCCGGGCAATGGCGCCGCGCGCAGCAACGGCGAGGGTGCGGTGGTCTATACCCCGGAGGCGGCCTTCACCGGCACCGACAGCTTCCAGTACACGGTCTGCGAAAGCACCAATCCGGGCAACTGCGCCACCGCCACGGTGACGGTCACGGTGCAGCCCAACCAGATCGACATCGCGCCGGACAGCGTGCAGATCACCAGTCCCGAGCCGGCGCAGATCGATGTGCTGGCCAACGACACCACCACCGGTGCGCCGCTGGACCGCGCCAGCTTGAGCATCGTGGCCGCGCCCGAGCACGGCAGCGTGCAGTGCAACGCCCAAGGCATCTGCCTGTTCACCCCCGAGGCCGGTTACAACGGCCAGGACCGCTTCACCTATCGCGTCTGCGACACCAGCAGGCCGGCGCCGATGTGCGGGACGGCCACGGTGACGTTGACCATCAGCGGCAATGCGCTGTTGGCGCGCCTGTCCAAGTGGGTGACCAGCCCGGTGATCAAGGTCGGCGGCCTGGCCCGCTTCACCGTGCGCGCGGAGAACGCCAGCGGCCTGCCGATCACCAACGCCATGCTGGTCAACGGCATTCCGCCCGGTTTCACCTATGTGCCGCAGCAGATCGTGGTCAGCTACGACCAGGGCCCGCAGCCGGCGGCCGCGGCGCGCGGTGGCGGCGGCATCACCCCCGCCTCGGTCGATGCGCCGGTGCGGATCAACGCCCAGGGCCAGGAGTGGCTGGTATCCACCGACCCGCTGACGATTGGCGGGATCGACATCGCGCCCGGCGGCTCGGCCACGTTCTCGTTCTACCTGCGGGCCGGCGCGACGGTGACCGGCGGGGTCTATGAGAGCGATGCGATCCTGCGCACCACCGAAGGCGTGGCGCTGACCAACGAGGCCTCGGCCGAGGTCATGCTGGAGGTCGACCCGGCCGAAGCGGAGAGCCTGATCGTCGGATCGGTGTTCGCCGACGACAACGGCAACGGCATCCAGGACCCGGGCGAGCGCGGCCTGCCGGGCGTGCGCGTGGGCTCGGTCGAGGGCCTGGTCACCCAGACCGACGGCTACGGCCGCTATCATCTGGTGGGCATCGCGCCGGGCACTTCGGCGCGTGGCAACAACTTCATCCTCAAGGTCGATGCCGCCACCCTGCCGCCCGGCGCGGCGTTCACCACGCCCAATCCGCGCGTGCGTCGCATCACCGCCGGGCCACCCACCCGCTTCGACTTCGGCGTGCGGCTGCCGCCGGGCGCCTGGGCCACGTCCGCGCAGGCCGGCACGGCCGGCCGCCTGCAGGTGGGCGCGGCGCTGTTCGAAGTCGGGCGCGCGCCGCTGCGGCCGCAGCATGCGGCCGCGCTCGATGGCATGGCCAAGGGGCTGAAGGCGGCACCGGGCACGGTCATCGTGCTGGCCGGCAGCGGGGGCGATGCGCTGTGGCTGCGACGCGCGCTGGCGCTGCGGCAGGCACTGGCCGAGCGCCTGCCGCCGGCCAGCGTGCAGACCCTGCATTTCCAGCAAGCGTCCTCGCCGCCCTCTGCGCTGCGCGGCCGCGTGTTGCACGTGGCGACAAGCGTGTTCGCCCCTGACGGCGTCGCCCTGGCCCCGGACAGGACCGCACTGGTGGACACGATCGGTGAGGCGATCGCGCGTGGGGACATCGACCGCGTGGTGTTGCCGGCCGACGCCAGCACGCCCATGGCCGTGCAGGAACAGCGGCATCGGCTGCTGACCGACACCATCAACGCCCGCCTGCCCGGCGCCCTGCGCGCACGGTGGCGCCTGGCGCAGGATGGATCGGCCGCCGCGGCCGGTCCGCAGGGCGACGTGGGAGGGCCCACGCCATGAGTGCGACCCGGCCTTGGCGAAGCGGACTGTGCGTGGTCGCATGGTGGCTGCTCACAAGCGGTGCGTTGGCGCAGGGTGTCCGCGCGCAGGACGCGGTGCCGGCGGCCACCTGCGATGCGCAGTCCTGCAGCGAGGACGGACAACTGCTGTACCGCTTCGACACGCCGGCGCAGGGCTCGCCGCTGCAGATCACGCCGCTGGCCGCGCCCGCCGTGCCGCCGGCCGGGGTGATGAACGGCGATACCGGCCTGGAGTTGCCGCAGGGTGGGGTGATCTGGCTGACCGAGGACCCCACGCTGACGCGTCCGGCACTGACCGTGCAGGCTGGCGCACTGGCGCCGTTCGAAGCCGGCGCGATCCAGCGGCCGGTGCGCTTCCACAGCTTCAGCAACTACAGCGCCTTCATCGAGCGCCTGGTGGTGACGGTCTATCGCGCCAGCGACACCGACCTGATCGCGCCGCTGGCCACCATCGAGTTGCCGACCACGCCGATCGCCGACGCGCAGTGGGACGGCGCGCTGCCGGCATCGCTCAACCTGCGGGTGGGCGATGAGCTGCTCTACGTTGCGCGCGCCTACGGCGCACAGGGCAGCTTCGATGAAACCACTGCCCAGCGCATCCGCCTGGTGACGCCGGCCGAGTTCAACCGTGGTTCGGAACTGGCCAGCGTGCAGCAGCTGCGCGAAAACGGGCAGGTGGTGAGCGGCAACGATGCGCAGGTGCTGGAACTGAGCGATGCCACCTACGGCCGCAACAACCTGCGCTTGCAGAACATCGTCATCCGCGGCTCGCGCGTGCGCGTGCAGGGCAGCGGCGTGCCGCGCGACACCCGCGTCAGCATCAACGGCCAGGTCTTCCCGGTGGACCAGAACGGCATGTTCAGCGCGGAGTTCCTCGAGCCGTTGGGCGAACACCTCTACGACGTGCGCGCCGTCTCCACCCAGGCGCCGCCGGCCGGCAAGCAGCTGCGCGCCCAGATCACCGGCAGTTACGCCTATGCGGTGGCCCTGGCCGATGCCACCTTCGGCCGCGGCAAGGTCACCGCCAGCAACGGGGTCACCATCCGGGACAACAACTACCGGGACGGGTTCGTCAACGAGGGCCGGCTGGCGTTCTATCTCAAGGGCAGGACCCGCGGCAAATACGTGGTCACCGCGCAGGCCGACACCCGCAACAGTCAGCTGGACCACCTGTTCGACGGCTTCTTCGAGGCCGATCCGCAGGACATCTTCTGGCGGCTGGATCCGGACCTGTATTACCCCACCTACGGCGACGACTCGCTGACCTATCGCGACGTCGATACCCAGGGCAAGCTGTACCTGCGCGCGGACTGGGACCAGAGCCAGGCGCTGTGGGGCAATTACCTCACCGGCATCACCGGCACCGAATACGGCCAGTACAGTCGTGCCCTGTACGGCGCGGCGCTGGACTGGCGTTCGCCGGCCACCACGCCGCTGGGCGAGGCGCGCCGGGAGCTGCGGGTGTTCGGCTCGCAGGCGCGCACCTCGGCCGGCCACAGCGAGTTCCTCGGTACCGGCGGCAGCCTGTACTACCTGCGCCACACCGACATCCTGCGCGGGTCGGAGCAGGTGGTGCTGGAGATCCGCGATCCCACCACCGGCCTGACCGAAAGCCGCGTCAACCTGCAGCGCAACGTCGACTACGAGATCGACGAGCTGCAGGGGCGGCTGATCCTGACCCGCCCCCTGGCGCAGATCACCCGCGAGAACGTGCGCACGCTGACCCGCGAGACGCCGCTGGATGGCTATGGCCAGCTGCTGCTGGTGGACTACGAATACGTGCCCACCGGTTTCGAGGGCGATGACCTGGCGCTGGGCTTGCGCGGCAAGCAGTGGCTCAGCGACCACCTCGCCGTGGGCGCCACCTACGTCGATGACAAAAGCGGCGGCAGCGACTATTCGCTCAAGGGCGCGGACCTGACCCTGCAGGCCGGGCGCGGCACCTACCTCAAGGCCGAGATCACCCAGAGCGAGGCCACGGCCACGCCGGTGTTCTATTCGGACAACGGCGGCCTGAGCTTCATCCAGCGCAATCCGACCAGCGCCGCGCGCCGCGGCGAGGCCTGGGCGCTGGATGCGCGCGCCAATCTGCGCGAGCTCGGCCTGACCCCGCTGGACTGGAGCGTGGGCGCGTGGTGGCGCGAGGTCGATGCGGGCTTTTCCATCTCCCGCTTCGACACCGGCGCGCCAGTGCAGGAGTACGGCGCGGAGTTCCTGGGCTACTTCACCACCGATTTCAGTCTCTACGGCCGTTACTCGCGCGCCGAGCAGGGGCCGCAGTCGCTGGCGCAGACCCAGTTGACGATGGACTGGCGCCTGGACGAGCGACAGCGCATGGGCGCGGAGCTGCGCAACGTGGACCAGCAAGGCACCACGGTGGATGCCGACGCGCTGCTGGTGGCCGCCAGCTATCGCTACCAGATCACCGTGCCGCTGGAGCTCTATGGCGTGGCCCAGTACACCGCCGATGACGACAGCGGACGCTACGCGCGCAACAACCGGCTCACGATAGGCGCCAACTACCAGACCACCGACCGCCTCACCCTGGGCGCGGAGGCCAGCGACGGCAGCCGCGGCTTCGGCACGGGCCTGCAGGCCGAGTACCGCGTGCGTCCGGAGCAGACCGTGTATGGCAGCTACCGGTTCACCTCCGAGGACCTGGGCGACAACCTCTGGTACGACCCCAGCCAGCAGAACGGCTGGACCCTGGGCCAGCGCTGGCGCGTGACCGATCGCACCAATGTGTTCAACGAAAGCCAGTACCTGAAGGATGTGGGCAGCGATGCCTCCGGCCTGACCCACACCGTGGGCATGGATTTTTCGCCAGCGGTGGGCTGGACGCTGGGCGCCACGGTGATGGATGGCCAGCTCGATGCGCTTAGCGGACGCGTGGACCGCCGCGCCTACAGCCTCAGCGGTGGCCGCACCGACGAGCGCATGCAGTGGACCAGCAAGCTGGAATACCGCCGCGACAGCGGCGCCGAACGGCGCACGCAGTGGGTGACCACCAACCGCATGGCGTACCGCCTCAACGAGGACTGGCGCCTGGCGCTGCGCGCCAACTACGCCGACACCGACGACGATCTCAACCCCCTGGCCGGCGCCAAGCTGGCCGAGATCAACACCGGCTTCGCCTGGCGTCCGCACGACAGCACGCGCTGGGCCGCCTTCGGTCGGTACACCTACCTGTACGACGTGGCCACGCAAGGGCAGGAGGGGGCCAGCATCTACGACCAGCGCTCGCACGTGCTGGCCCTGGAAGGCATCTACCAGCTCAACGACCACTGGGAGATCGGCGGCAAGCTGTCCGCGCGCCGGGGCGAGTATCGCGATGGCCGCGGCGTGGGCCAGTGGCTGGACAGCCGCACCGAGTTCGCCGCCTTGCAGCTGCGCTATGCGCTGCTGGCGCGCTGGGACGCGCTGGCCGAGTACCGCATGACCACCGTGTCCAACAGCCCGGACCGCACCGGCTGGCTGATCGGGGTGGACCGCCAGATCGGCGAGAACTTCCGCGTCGGCATCGGCTGGAACTTCACCCACTTCGTCGAGGATCTGACCCAGATCCACTACGACCGCCACGGCTTCTTCGTAAACCTGGCCGGCTACTACTGAGGCGTGGGTCTCTCGACCTGTGCACCGTGTCGTTCACAACGCCTCGGCCGGCGCTTGGAACCAAGAGCGCGCGCCTGCACCGGCGGTGCACGCGCCTGCAGCGGTGCTCAGCCTGCGCCCTGGCCCGCCTCGCCCTTGCGTGGGAACAGGTAGATCAGCGTGCCGACCGCCATGGCCGCGGCCACCGCCAGCAGATTGGACAGGCTGGCGCTGCACAGCAGGCCCAGGGTGAGCAGCAGCGCCAGCACCGGGATCAGCGGGCCACCGGGCAGGCGCAGCGCATTGGGGTTGTCGCGGTGGCGGCGCGCCAGCACGATCACCGCCGCCGCCGTGCCGATGTAGGCCAGCAGGCGCGTGACCATCGACAGCAGCGCCAGCTTCTCGAACGAACCGGACAGCGCCAGCGCCACTGACAGCACGCCCTGCAGGATGATCGCCGCGGCCGGGGTGCGGAAGCGCGGATGCACCCGGGCCAGGAGTTTCGGGCCGAACCCGTCCTGGGCCAGGGCAAACAGGAAGCGCGGCCCGAGCATCACCGTGTTGCTGGTGGTGCCCAGGATGGAGATCACCGCGCCGATGGTCAGCACCAGCGCCAGGCCTTCGCCGCCGAAGCGGCTGGCGGCATCGGCCAGCGGCGTGGCCGAGTCGGCCAACCCAGGCAGGGTGCCCATCGCCACGACCTGCACCGCCGCGTAGATCAGGGTCACCAGCGTGATCATGGTGATCAGCGCGAACGGCACGTCGCGCCGCGGGTTGCGGAACTCGCCGGCCGCGGCCGGGATGTTCTCGAACCCGGCATAGGCGAAGAGCAGCAGCAACGCCGCCTGGCCCAGGTTGGGCATGTCGGACAGGTCCGGCGCCGTGCCGGAGAAGGCCAGCGACCAGTCCATGAAGAACAGGCCCATCACCACGAACAGCAGCAGCGGCAGCAGCTTGCCGATCACCAGTGCCACGCCGGTGCGCGCGGCCGAGCGGATGCCGATGACATTGATCGTTGTCAGCAATCCCAGCGAGGCGATCACCACCAGCAGGCGCCCGGCATCGGTGGCCGCGTACGGCCAGAAGCGCGACACCGCGTCGGCCAGGCCATTGCCCAGCGCGGCGGCCGAACTGATGCGGGTCAGCCAGATCATCCAGCCCACCTGGAACCCAGCGTATCGGCCGAAGGCCTCGCGTGCGTAGAGATAGCTGCCGCCGGGCGTGTCGAAATAGCTGGCCGCCTGCGCGTAGCACAGCACCAGCAGGGCCACGGCGATGCCGGCCAGCAGCACCGCCCACAGGCTCAGCGGACCCATCAGCGCCACCGTGGCCGCCGGCAGCAGGTAGATGCCGCTGCCGATGACATCGTTGATCGACAGGCCGACGATCTGCCAGCGGCTGACCGCGCGGACCAGCGCAGGTTGCGAGGATTCCCGCGGGGCGGCGCTCATCCGTGCGCTCCCGGTAGCTCGGGCAGTTGCCATGGGCCCTGCAGCCGCATGTATTCATCGCGCGGCAGCAGCACGAACACCGGCTTGCGCGCCGGCTTCAACCAGTCCAGCAGCTGGTCCATGTTGGCCGCCTCCATCGAGGTGCAGCCGGCGGTGGCCTCGCCGGGGGCGCGGCGCAGGTGGGCGAAGATGCAGCTGCCGCGTCCGGGCACCGCACTGGCGTTGTGGGCGATAACGAAACCTTCGCGGTAGCGGATGTCGCCGGCGCTGCGCAGGTCCAACCGCATCGGTTCGCTGGAACCCTGCACCGCCGCGTCCCCGACCTTGGCGCTGTCCACGATCTGGTTGTACAGCGGCGAGGCCGGCACATCCATGCAGTAACTGGTGGCCTGCATCGGCAGATACGGCAGGGCGGTCTTGCGCGAGGCGGCGTAGCCAAAGGCTGGGCCGATGGCGAAGATGCCGGCCGGGCTCTTGCCGTCGCCTTCGGCCTTCAGCGGGCCGTCCTTCTGCGGTGGGTGCAGGCCCATGCCCCAGGCGCTGCCGGTGCGGCCCAGCGACACGGGGAAGGCCTCTTGCACCGCCACCCACTGGCCTTTCCTCTTCTCGAAGGCCTGCAGCTGGCCGGCCGGCGCGTTCCAGTCCAGCGACACCACCAGCACCAGCTGCCTGGCTTGTTCGATCGCGGCAGGGGCCTGGGCGCGCGCCGGGCCGATGCAGGCCCACAGGCCGAGCAGCAGGACCAGCAGGGCGTGGCGATGTCTCGATGCGGGCATGGCGGGCAGTTCCGGTGGGGGCGGCGGGGTCAACTGTCGAGCAGGCGCTGCACGCGTTCCAGGTTGGCCGCCAGCAGGCGGTCGCGGCCGGAGGCGGTCCGCGACAGCAGCACGAAGACGAAGTCCAACAGGGTCTGCAGGGAGGAACGGTACAGCAGCTGGGCGATGGCCGGGGACGGGTCGTGCGCGGACACCACCAGCGGCAGGTCGGCGTGCGCGCGCAGCGGGTTGGCGGTGTGCCGGGTGATGGACACCACCTGGCCGCCGGCATCCTGGAACTGCCGGGAGATCTGCGACAGCTGCGGCAGCTTGCCGAATTCGGAGAACATCAGCAGCACGTCGCCCTGGCGCACCGCCGACAGGCTGGTGGTCATCAGCACCGGGTCGGCATGGTGCACCGTCAGCTGGCCCAGCAGCGACAGGCGCATGGCGAACTCGCGCGCGAACAGGCCGTCATCGCCCAGGCCGTAGACGAAGACCTTGTCACAGGCGTCCAGCGCGGCCACCACGGCCTCGATGGTGGCGCGCGGATTGAGCGCGCGGGTGTCCTCCTCGGCCGCCGCCTTGCTGCGGGCCAGGGCCTGCTCCAGCTGGCGGTAGGCATCGGCGGCTTGCGGCGCATGCGCCTGCGCCGCCTGCGGCTGGGCGCCGTCGCGGGCCATGGCCTGGCCCACCGACCATTTCAGGTCCGGATAGCCCTTGAAGCCGAGCTTCTGGCTGAACTTGACCACGCTGGACTGGCTGATGCCCAGCGCATCGGCCAGCTGCTGGGAGGAGTAGTCGCGCAGCAGGTGCGCGTTGTCCAGGATGTAGTCGGCGATGCGGCGCTCGATGGCCGACATCTGGTCGCGCGCCGAGCGCAGCTTCACCAGCGGCGCGATGACGGCGCTCATGTCTCCAGCAGCTCCAGCCCGCGCACTTCGCGGATGCCCAGCCCGGCGCCCTGCCCGATGGTGATCTCAGACTCGTTGAAGGACACCCCGCCATCGACCGGGTTGAAGCGGCCCAGCGACGGGCCGTCCAGGTCCACCTTGGTGATGGTCTCGGCCTTGGCCACGGCCACATGCACCGCGGCGGCCACGCTGATGCTGGACTCGATCATGCAGCCGATCATGCAATCCACCCCATACAGCGCAGCGATATCGGCGATGCGGATGGCGTTGGAGATGCCGCCGGTCTTCATCAGCTTGATGTTGATGATGTCCGCCGCGCGCTGCTTGATCAGGTCGATCACCTGGGTGGGGCCGAACACGCTCTCATCGGCCATCACCGGCGTGTGCACGCGCTCGGTGACGTACTTCAGGCCCTCGATGTCCGCCGCCTTCACCGGCTGCTCCAGCAGCTCCAGCGTCACCCCGGCGTCTTCCAGCTTGTGCATGGCGTGCACGGCCTGCTTGGCGCTCCAGCCCTGGTTGGCGTCCAGCCGCAGCAGGGCGCGGCCCTCGACCGCGGCATGGATGGCCTTGACCCGCTCGATGTCCAGGCCGATGTCCTTGCCGACCTTGATCTTGAGCGTCTCGAACCCGCGCTCGATCGCGCTGAGCGAGTCGGCCACCATCTTGTCGATGTAGTCCACGCTGATGGTGATATCGGTGGTGATCACCGGGTCGCCCCCGCCCAACAGCTGGTACAGCGGCGCGCCGTACAGCTGGCCCCACAGGTCGTACAGCGCGATCTCCACCGCCGCCTTGGCGCTGGTGTTGCGCTCCATCGCCGTCTGCACCAGGTGTGTGAGCCGGTTGAGGTTGGCGATGTCCTGGCCGATCAGGCGCGGGCGGATGTAACCGCCGATGGCCTCGATGATTGAACCATGGGTGTCGCCGGTGATCACCGCCGTGGCCGGCGCTTCGCCGTAGCCGATGTGGCCGCTGTCGGTGTGGATCATCACCACCACGTCCTCCACCGTTTCGATGGTGCGCAGCGCGGTCTTGAACGGGGTCTTCAGCGGCACGCGCAGCATGCCGAAACGGATGTCGGTGATCTTCATTCTGCTGCCGTGGCGCCCTTGGGTCTGATGCGCTGGATGTTGGTGATCTGCTGGAGATAGCTGACCGTGTCGCTGGCCATCATCGGCTCCAGCGGGGTGACCGACACGCCGTTGAGGTGCGCGGCCACGCGCTTGCCGTCGGCGCCCAGCCAGCCGCCGCCGGCGGTGTCGTGGATCATGTAGGCCATGCCGTCCAGGTGGCCGATGTTCACCATGACGTGGCCGGGGATGTAGACCAGGTCGCCGACCTGCAGCGCGTCCACCGCGGCCTGGCGCCTGGCCATGTCCTTGGGCGCGCGGCCCTTGCGAGGTGCGTCGAAGGCAATGCGGTCCAGCGCCGGGCTGACCGCCTGCGCGCTGGTGTTGCGCGGCACCAGGATGCCGAAGCTGCGGTAGATCTCCGAGACGAAGCCGCTGCAGTCGCGCGCATCGTAGTCGTGCCCCCAGCCATAGCGCTCGCCCAGGAACTTGAAGGCCTGCGCGATCAGGTTGCGCGCGGTCAGCGGCAGGTAGCGGTCGGCCACGTCCGCCGTGCGCGGCAGCAGCGCCGGCACCAGCTGTAGCTGCCCCTGCGCATCGCGGATCGGCAGCTGGATCACGTGGCCGGTGTAGGGGTGCTGGCCGTTGACCAGCGCATCGACCGGCCACTGTCGCAACTGTGGCACGCGCACGCCCATGTCCAGCTGCAGCTGCGAGACCTGCGGCTGCTCGGGGGTGTGGGTGGTCCGCACGGTCGCGCCGGTGATCACGAGGAAGTCGGGTGAGCGCGCATAGCCCAGCACCTGCTCTCGCGTGCCGACGGCGACCTTGTCGGCCTGGATCCAGGCGTCATAGCGCTCGCTGGCCACGAACAGCCACTGGCCGTCGGCGCTGGCGTGCAGCACGGCCACCGCATCGCCCGGGAACAGCGCCGATTCCTGGAAGCGGTCGATATCCAGATCGCCGGTGCGCGAGAACGCGCGCAAGGACGTGGGGAAGGTGCGCAGGGCCGCGCGTGCGGTGACCAGCCCGAAGCGCGGGCTGGACTGCGGCTTGATCGCCTCCAGCGCCATCGCCCGCTGCAGGTCTTCCAGCGCCACAGGCGAGATCGGCTGACCCTGCACGTCGTACAGCGTGCGCGTGGGCGGCGAGGACAGGGCCTGGATCGCCTTGAGGATCTCCTGGCGCGACCACTGCGCCGGTAAGGACTGCAAATCGCGGATATGCGGGTCCTGCGCGCGCATGCGGGCGTTCTGCGCGGCGATGCCGGCGGCATCCAGCAGCAGCGCATCGGGTTGGGGCTGCCGCGCGATCCAGAACTGCGGGTCCAGCTGCGCCGGGGTGACGCCGACCACGCCGGTCGAGGCCCGCACGGCGGCCGCGTGCGTCGGCGCGTCCGCGCGCACGGGCGCGGCAGCGAAGGTGCAGGCCAGCAGCAGGCTGGCCAGCGACGCGCGCAGGGGCTGGATCGATCGAGGCATGGGCGTGGGTCCGCTGCGGAAGCGTTGAGGAATACTTATTTCTTTGGACCTTAAAATCAAGAATAAATTATTGACCACGGCGAATCCTGCGTGTTACACCGCCATGACGGGCACGGGGAAGCATGGTGCCTGCCTGCAAGACCGCGCCAGCCCGCTCGCCGATCGCGCGTGAGGGTCCGGCCTTCGTTGGGGTCGGCATGGCCCTGGCCTGCGGCAGCTGCCGCAGCGTGTGCGGCACCCCATTCGTTTCCTAGGAGAGAGCCCTTGTCCGTCCATTGCATCCTTCCCAGGCGCCGTCGCTTGACCACGGCCTTGCTGGCCGGCCTGTGCCTGCCTGCTGCCGCGTTCGCGCAGTCCGACCAGGGCGGCGCCACGCGCGATCTGGACAAGGTCACCGTCACCGGCTCGCGCATCGCCCGCGCGCAGGTGGAAGGCCCGGCGCCGGTGCAGGTCATCACCGCCGAGGACATCCAGAAGCAGGGCTTCTCCACGGTGTGGGAGTCGCTGGGTACGCTGACCCAGTTCACCGGCAGCGCCTTCAACGAGGCCGACCAGACCGGCAGCTCGCCCAACGGGCAGTTCATGAACCTGCGCGGCCTTGGGCCGGGCTACCAGCTGATCCTGCTCAACGGCAAACGGCTGGCCGATTACCCGCAGTCCTACGGCACCAACGGCAGTGCGGTCAGCCTGGGCAGCATCCCGGCCGCGGCCATCGAGCGCATCGAGGTCATGAGCGGTGGCGCCTCGGCCATCTACGGCTCGGACGCGGTGGCCGGCGTGGTCAACATCATCACCAAGACCGATTTCGATGGCGACAGCGTGCGCGTGCGCGGCGGCACCGCCACCGAAGGCGGCGGCGACACTGGCCAGCTGCAGTGGACCGGCGGCAAGACCGGCGAGCGCTGGAGCCTGACCTACGCCTTCGAGCGGCTGGACCGCGAGGAGATCACCGCCTCCCAGCGCGGGCTCTCGTACTACGCCCATCCGCAGTACCGCAACAACCCGGCCAAGCCCACCGCCTCGATCTCAGGCGTGTACTTCCTCGATGGCGGCACCTACAACTGGCTGGGCGATGACGGCGCGCTGTCCACCTCCACCGCGGCGCTGGAGCAGGCCTGTGCGCGCACCAACCCGGATTTCGTGCCGTTCTACAGCAGCACCAGCGCGGCCGCGCCCAATCGCTGCGGCGCGCCCGGGTACTACGACGCGCGCTCGATCCAGAACAGCTACGGCAAGACCTCTGCCTACCTGGCCGGCACCTTCGATTTCACCCCCAACCTGCAGGGCTATGCGCAGGTGCTGGCCACGCAGTCCAAGGATTCCAGCTCCAGCCAGACCCATTACTACATCGGCGAGACGCCCTTCACCGTGTTCGACCCTGAGCTGGGGCTGGTCACCGCCCAGCGCATCTTCCTGCCGGAGGAAGTCGGCGGGGTGAAGAAGATCCGCTACGACGAGAAATCCTGGAGCCTGAACACCGGCGTGCGCGGCACCGTGCTGGACGGCCGCTTCGACTGGGACGCCAGCGTGTCGCTGTCGCGTTTCGACATCACCACCGAGCGTCCGCGTTTCCTCACCAATGCCGTGCGCGACTATTACCTGGGCCCGCTGCAGGGCTACACCGCCGCCGGGGTGGAGATCCGCCAGTTCAACGTGGACCGGCTGTTCGCCCCCGGCAGCGCCGAGCTCTACGACCAGCTGACCACCAATGTGGTCAGCAAGGGCGAGTCCAGCACCGACCAGGCGCAGTTCGTGATGAGCGGCGAGCTGTTCCAGCTACCGGCCGGCGCCGTGCAGGTGGCCGGCGTGCTGGAAGCGGCGCGCCAGGAATACGTGCTCAGCCCCGACATCCGCACCACGCTGGACTACACCGGCAGCGAGCGCATCTACAACCTGCAGCAGACCCCGGGCGGCGGCCAGCGCGACCGCTACGCGGCCGGCCTGGAGTTCCGCGTGCCGATCGTCTCGCGCCTGGATGCCACGCTGGCCGGCCGCTACGACAAGTACGACGACATCACCGCGGTGGACGATGCCATCACCTGGCAGGCCGGCCTGGAATGGCGTCCGCTCGACAGCCTGCTGCTGCGCGCCAGCCACGCCACCAGCTTCCGCGCGCCGGACCTGCTGTGGGTCTACGCCGGACGCACCGCCAACAACCCCTTCATCGTCGATGAGTACCAGTGCCGGCGCGACGGCCTGGACTACGCCTCAGACGCCTGCCAGACCGGCTACGAGTACCAGTCCTTCTCCACCAACTCTTCCAACCCGCTGCTGGAGGAGGAGAAGGGCAAGTCCACCACGATCGGTTTGGTCTGGGACGTGCTGCCATCGCTGTCGATGAGCGTGGACTGGTACCGCATCGAGCTGGAGAACCGCGTCCAGGCCCTGAGCAACGAGTACTACCTGGAGCAGAACGCCAACTGCCTGCTGGGCGTGGACCGCCAGGGGCAGGCGGTGAACACCGCGTCCGAGGCCTGCGGGCTGTACACCTCCACGGTGGATCGCACGGTCACCGAGCTCAATCCCAACGGCAACGTGCGCTCGTTCGAGACCTATCCCATCAACGCAGCGCTGCTGCGCACCGAAGGGGTGGACGCCAACCTGCGCTACAGCTTCGATGCCGGCAGCTGGGGCGCGTTCTCGCTGCAGGCCGGATGGACCCATGTGCTGAAGATGGAATCGGCCCAGTTCAGCGATGAGCCGGCCGTGGACGTGATGAACGACGTGGAATACAACGCCTTCCGCACGCGCAGCAACTGGCGGGCGAACTGGAACCTGCGCCAGTGGAACGCCAGCGTCTACGGCTACCGCTTCGGCACGCGCCCCAACTACGCCGAGACCGGCCGCACCCCGCCCTACGTGGTCTGGAACCTGGACCTGTCCAAGCACATCACCGACAAGGCGACCATCGGCCTGAGCGTGCTCAACGCCTTCAACAAGATGCCGCCGCGCGATGACACCTACACCGCCTGGCCGTATTTTCCGCGGGTCTACAGCGCGATCGGCCGCCAGGTCTTCGCCAACTTCACTTACGATTTCTGAGGCAGGTCGCGCTGGATCTCCAAGGGATGCTGCTGTGAGCGCCACTTCAACATCGCTGCTCCACAACAGCGCCTGCTCCAAGCCTCAAACCCTCGCCTGGAGGTTGCGATGAGCCTCACTCGATCGATGCGTGATCTTTCCGGTTTCGACAAGGCCTGGACGTGGGTGATGGCGGGCCTGGCGCTGCTGGCCTGCGCCGGCGCAGCCGCACAGACGCCAGCGCCGGACGCGCGGCAAGTCCGCTTCGACGCCTTGTTCGACCAGGCCATGCAGCGCTACCAGTTGCCCGGGTTGGCCGTGGGCGTGGTGCAGGACGGGCAGGTGGTCTACATGCGCACCGCCGGCGAGCTGGAGGCGGGCAAGGGCCGGGCGATCGATGCCGACACGCTGTTCAAGATCGCCTCCAACAGCAAGGCCATGACCACCGGCCTGCTGGCGCGGCTGGTGGACCAGGGCAAGCTGTCCTGGGACGACCCGGTGCGCAAATACCTGCCTGACTTTCGCATGCACGACCCGTGGGTGACCGAGCAGATCCAGGTGCGCGACCTGCTGATCCACAACAGCGGCCTGGGCCTGGGCGCGGGCGATCTGATGCTGTGGCCCGAGCCCAACCATTTCACTCGTGCCGACATCATCGCCGGGCTGGCGCATCTCAAGCCCACCCACAGCTTCCGCGCGCACTACGCCTACGACAACCTGCTGTACGTGGTGGCCGGCGAGGTCGCGGCCAAGGCCGGCGGCAAGCCCTACGAGCAGCTGATCCGCGAGGAAGTGTTCGGCCCGCTGGGCATGCACCGCTGCCAGGTCGGCGCCTGGTCGCGCGATGGCGTGGGCAATGTCGCCCAGCCGCACATGCAGCAGGGCGGCAGAAATGTCGTGGTGCGCGAGGATGGCGCGCAGATTCCCGATTCGCCGTCGATGGCCGCCGGTGGGATTCGCTGCAGCCTGCGCGACATGCTGACCTGGATCGGCATCTGGCTGGATACCGATACCGCGCGGATCTGGATCAGCCCCGCGCAGCGCAACGCGGTGTGGGCCCTGCAGACGCCCATGCCGATCTCCCAGCGCATGCGCGACTGGGATGGCACGCACCTGTACGGCTATGGCTACGGCTGGCGCATTTCCGATGTCGATGGCCAGTGGAAGGTCGCGCACACCGGCACACTGATGGGCATGTACTCCTCGCTGGTGCTGCTGCCGGACCAGCGCACCGGTTTCATCATCCTCATCAACGGCGAAGGCGAGGGCGCGCGCACTACGCTCGGCCAGGCGCTGACCAAGTTCTACACCGCACCCGGCCGCACCGAGCTGGATGTGAACCACTACGCCGAGCTGCTGGCCGCATCGGCCGCACCCGCCGCGCAAGCCAAGCAGGCCGCACCCGCCGCCAAGCGCGTGGCGGCTACGCCAAAGGCAATGCGCGCCTGGCTGGGCGTGTATCGCGACGCCTGGTTCGGCGAGGTCAGCGTCTGCCCGAAGGGCAAGGGCGTGCACTTCCGCGCCGGCAAGTCCCCGCGCCTGGATGGCCCTGTGATGCAGGCCGAGGGCAAGCTGCTGGTGGACTGGACCGATCCAAGCGTCGATGCCGAGCGCCGGCTGTCCTTCGCCGCCGGCGCCGATGGCAAGCCCGCACTGAAGCTGGCGCATGTCGACCCCGATGGCGATTTCAGCTACGACTACGCCGATCTGGATTTCGTGCGCACCGGCGATTGCCCGGCGCACTGAGTCTGCCGCCACACCTAGGTTCTTCTCGTTTCAGGATGCGCGCCATGTCCCACCCCCATCGTTCAAGATCCGCTCGCTCCGGCGCCTCAGGCGTGTTGCGCTGGGCCGCCGCCGGCCTGCTGGTGCTGGCCCTGGCCTCCTGCGCCAGCGGTCCTGCGCGCAATCCGCTGGCGACCTGGCGCGCGTCGCCCAACCAGGATCTGCGGCGGCCGATCCTGATCGTCATCCATTTCACCGACCAGGACTCGGTGGAGGAGAGCCTGCAGACGCTGAGCACGCGCAACGCCGGCGGGCCGGTCAGTGCGCACTACCTGATCGGCGCCGATGGCAAGCGCTTCCAGCTGGTCAGCGACGAGCGCCGCGCCTGGCATGGTGGCGCCGGCAGCTGGGGCACCATCACCGACGTCAACTCGGTGTCCATCGGCATCGAGCTGGACAACGATGGCCATTCCCCGTTCGCCCAGGCGCAGATCGACAGCCTGCTGGTCCTGCTGGAAGACCTGTGCACGCGCCTGCGTATCCCGCGCACCCAGATCGTGGGCCATGAGGACATCGCGCCCACCCGCAAGACCGACCCCGGGCCGCTGTTTCCCTGGAAGCGCCTGGCCGATGCCGGATTCGGGCGCTGGCCGGCGGCCGATGCGCCGCCCGCGCCGGAAGGCTTTGACCCCTACACCGCGTTGCGCCTGATCGGCTATCCCATCGCCGACCGCGCCGCCGCCGTGCGCGCCTTCCGCCACCACTTCCGCGGGCTGGAGGGGGAGACCCTGGACGGCGAGGACCTGCGTATCCTCAACAGCCTGAGCCAGCCGCCCGCACGCTGAGGTGGGCGCGGTGCCACCCTTGTGAGGTCACGAATGTCGCTGCCACGCCTGCGATCGCCTTGTGCCCGCGCGATGGGCCTGGTCCTGCTGTGTGCGCTGTCCGGCGCCGCCGGCGCCCAGGCCGTGGAGGTGTCGCCGGCGACCCGCGCCGCGCAGGTGGACCTCATCGACGTGGCCACGCTGGCGCCGGACGTGGTGGCCGACATGCGCTACGCCGGCGCGCACAACTTCACTGGCGCGCCGGTGCCGGGCTATGCCGCGCCGGTGTGCCTGCTGCTTTCGCCGGCCGCCCGCGCGCTGGCGGCGGTGCAGGAGGATCTGCGCGCACAGAACTTGCGGCTGAAGCTGCTGGACTGCTATCGCCCGGTGCGCGCGGTCGAGCGCTTCGTCCAGTGGGCGCGGGACCTGGCCGACCAGCGCACCAAGCCGGAGTTCTACCCGAACCTGGACAAGGCCGCGCTGCTGGGGGACTACATCGCCGAGACTTCCGGCCACAGCCGCGGCGCCACGGTGGATCTCACCCTCCTGCGCTGCGAGGGCGGACGCTGCGAGGAGCTGGACATGGGCACGCCGTTCGACTTCTTCGACACCCGCGCCAACACCGACTCGCCTCTGGCCGGCCCGACCCAGCGCCAGCACCGGCAGCAGCTTGTGGCGGCGATGGCGCGGCATGGCTTTGCCAACTACCCGATGGAGTGGTGGCACTTCACCTACCGCCCGGAGCCGACGCCCAACACGGCTTACGACGTGCCGGTGGAGTGAGGCTTCACGGCAGCGGCGGCGCCCTGCCGCTAGGCTTCCCAGCGCCGGAAAATGCCTGATCGCACGGGTTCGTGGGCGGGCATTGCGCTGCAGCATTCGCCCATCGTGTTATTCACGCCACCGACCGGCGCGCCCATACTCCCACGTCGTTTTGAAACATCGAGCCACGCCATGACCTCAGCCAGCAGCGCCGCCTCCGGCATCGATCCCAGTCGCAACAGCCTCAAGCGTTCGATCTCCAACACGCTCAAGGGCTCGGCCGGCAACCTGGTGGAGTGGTACGACGTCTACGTCTACTCGGTCTTCGCCAGCTACTTCGAGTCAAAGTTCTTCTCGCCGGAGGACAAGAACGCCACCTTGATGGTGTGGGCCATCTTCGCCACCACCTTCCTGATGCGCCCCATCGGCGCCTGGTTCTTCGGCCGCTATGCCGACCGCCATGGCCGCCGCGCGGCGCTGACCCTGTCGGTCACGCTGATGGCGGTGTGTTCCTTCGGCATCGCCATCGTGCCCACGGCCGCCACCATCGGCGTCGGCGCGGCGGTGGTGCTGGTGCTGGCGCGCCTGCTGCAGGGCTTCGCCACCGGTGGCGAGTACGGCGCCAGTGCGACCTACATGTCCGAGGCGGCCGTGCCCGGCCACCGCGGCCTGCTGTCCTCCTTCCATTACGTCACCCTGGTGGGCGGCCACGTGCTGGCGCAGCTCACGCTGTTCCTGCTGCTGACCTTCTTCAGCAAGGAGCACGTCAGCGAGTGGGGCTGGCGCCTGGGCTTTGCCATCGGCGGCGTGTCGGCCATCGTGGTGTTCTGGCTGCGCCGGACCATGGACGAGTCGCTCTCGCACGAAGCCATCGAGGACGCCAAGGCCGGCGGCGCGCGCAAGTCGGGCTCGTTGAAGGAGCTGTTCGTCAACCAGTGGAAGCCGCTGCTGCTGTGCTTCCTGATCACCGCCGGCGGCACCCTGGCCTTCTACACCTACTCGGTGACCGGCCCGAAGATGATCCAGACCGCCTTCGCGGGCGATGACGTGATGAAGGGCACCACGCTGAACCTGCTGGCGCTGACGGTGCTGATGCTGCTGCAGCCGGTCGGTGGCTGGCTGTCGGACATCATCGGCCGCAAGTCGCTGCTGGTGTTCTTCGGCGTCGGCAGCGTGGCCTACACCTGGTACCTGATCACCGCGCTGCCGCAGCAGACCACCTTCGGGTCGGCGTTCGCGATCCTGGTGATCGGCTTCGTGATCCTCACCGGGTATACCTCGATCAACGCGGTGGTCAAGGCCGAGCTGTTCCCCAGCTACATCCGTGCCCTGGGCGTGGGCCTGGGCTACGCGCTGGCCAACTCGGCCTTCGGCGGCACCGCGCCGCTGCTGTACCAGTGGGCCAAGAGCGCCAAGCAGATGGACACCTTCATCATCTACGCCACGGCGGTGATGTTCGTCTCGCTGCTGGTGTACGTGTTCTTCCTGAAGAACAAGGGCGAGAACTGGCTGGATCACGAGCGCGCGATGCACGCGCGCGTGGGCAAGCGCTGATCGCAGGCGAGCCGTTCTACCCGCACCAAAGAGCCGCCCTTCGGGGCGGCTTTTTTGTTCTCGCACTCATGCCGGGTGCTGATGGTTTGATGGCATAGCGGTCCTGCGTGGCCGACTTCGGCAGGCAGCCTGGCCCTGAGCCGGGCATGGCTCCTCGGCTCGGTCAGCCATCCATGGCTGACTCGCCGCCGCGGGCCATCCCTGGCCCGCTTTCCGCCATCCCCGACTCAGGACCAGGCTCGGCGCCGGATAGGTTCTGGTTCTCCAAACTGGAATCTTCCAGCCTTGGGCAGGTTGGAGTGGTTAGCGGGCATCGACATGCCGGCCTGGCGAGCAAACTCGATGAGCCTGCAATCACCCGCAGGGCAGTGCGCATGGGACAGGACGCCGAGCGCCTCAAGGCAGAGCCGGATGCCCCGATCGAGGAAAGAGTGGATACCAGCCGGCGACCCGCTGACCATCCGAAGTCTTCATTCGCACAACCTGCAACCGTTGAAGGGGCGCAAGCACCTTCGATACGTGCAAAGAAGCGACATGACCACAAGGCTGCCTAGGCACCACCGGCAAAGCCACGCTGGCGCCAGACCTCGAACACGGTGATGGCCACCGCATTGGACAGGTTGAGGCTGCGGTTGTCCGGCCGCATCGGCAGGCGCAGGCGTTGCGTATCGGGCAAGGCATCCAGCACCTGCGCCGGCAGGCCACGGGTTTCCGGGCCGAACAGCAGCGCATCGCCCGGCGCGTACACCGGCGTGTCGTAGCGCACGCCGCCGCGCGTGCTCAGGGCGAACAGGCGGGCAGGCGAGATCGCCTCCAGCGCCGCCTGCAGGCTGGGGTGCACCCGCAGCGCGGTGTACTCGTGATAATCCAGCCCGGCGCGACGCAGCTGGCGATCTTCCAGGGTGAAACCCAGCGGTTGGATCAGGTGCAGGCGCGCGCCGGTGTTGGCGCAGAGCCGGATCACATTGCCCGTGTTGGGCGGGATCTCAGGCTGATAGAGCAGGACATCGAGGTCGAGCAGGTCGTTCATCGCCGGAAGTTTACCGGCAGTGCCCAGGCTGGCCGCATGCAGGGCCGGTGGCTTGGCGCATGGGACGGCGGAGCGGTGTTGCGGTCTTGCGTGCCGCGGGTGAGGCCTTGGAACGGAAAGCGTATCGGTGCAGCTTAAGGAGCGGGCGGACCCGCTCAGTTGGCGGCGACGACGGCGCCAGCGGCCTGGTTGGCCAGGTAATAAGCCAGGTCGGCAGCGGCCGGGCGCACGGTCACCGCGGCCAGGTCGACGATGCGCTGCTCGGCCAGACGGGCCTGGTAGTAGGCCAGATCGATCGGATCCGGGCGGACCTGCACCGCGGCGAACTCGGTCACGTTGGCCTGGGCATGGGCCTGGAAGTACGCCAGGTCCTCGGCGGCCGGGGCGACCTTGACGGCCGGCAGGTCGACGATGCGGGCGCTGTCGGCGGTCAGGGCCGGGGCGGCCTGCACGGTGTCGCCATGGGACAGGATCAGCGAGCCGGTGCAGGTGGCGAACAGGGCGGCGGCGGCGGTGGCGAGGAGGGTCTTGGTGTTCATGGGGAGGTGCTCCGGTGTCGTTGTTGGGTGGTGTGGTAGTAAGGTAGTACACCTAATCAGGGCTGGCAAGAAACTTCTGCTTCTGGTGCGATGAGATTCAGCATTTGTTCATTTAGAGACGAGGGTGTGTTTGTCGTGAAAGGCAACGCAGATCGCGTGCCAGACGCAAGTCACTGAAAATGAAGGAAAAGCGAGCGAAAGGTCGGTGACCGGTCGTCCGCTATCCCTGTCCGGGTCCGGTTGCGGACACTCGCTGAGGTTCAGATCGGCCTTGCGGAGATGGGACGGCACCCGAGTGAGCGATGTGACCGGAGCCGGCCCGGGGCCCGTGGCTTGTGGCCCATGCCCGCCAAAGAGGACCGCGGTTACGCTGTGCGGCCCTCGATGCGTATCCACGGAGCCTTGCCCCATGTCCCAGACGCGCCGGCCGCGTGCCGCCCTGCTCGCGCTTGCCCTGACCGCCGCCCTGGGGGGCGGGATGTCCACTGTTGCGCCGGTGTTGGCCGATGCCCCGCCCAGCCCGGTGGAAATCCCCTATTCCAGCTTCACCCTGCCCAACGGCCTGCGCGTGGTGGTGCACACCGACCGCAAGGCACCGATCGTGGCGGTCAACGTCTGGTACCACGTGGGCAGCAAGAACGAGCAGCCCGGCCGCACTGGCTTTGCGCACCTGTTCGAGCACCTGATGTTCCAGGGCAGCGAGAACCACAAGGGCGAGTTCTTCGAGCCCTTCGAGCTGGTCGGCGCCACCGAGCAGAACGGCACCACCAACCAGGACCGCACCAACTATTTCGAGAACGTGCCCACCACCGCGCTGGACATGGCGCTGTGGATGGAATCGGACCGCATGGGCCACCTGCTGGGCGCGATCGACCAGAAGCAGCTGGACGAACAGCGCGGCGTGGTCCAGAACGAAAAGCGCCAGGGCGAAAACCAGCCCTACGGCCGCCGCATCACCGGGCGCATGTTCGAGGCGCTGTATCCGGCCGGGCACCCCTACAGCTGGCAGACCATTGGCTCGATGGCCGACCTGGACGCGGCCACGCTGGAAGATGTCAAGACCTGGTTCCGCAGCTGGTACGGCCCCAACAACGCCGTGCTGGTGCTGGCCGGGGACATCGACGAGAAGACCGCGCGTGAGAAGGCGCTGAAGTACTTCGGCGATATCCCGGCCACGGCCACCCTGCCGGACATGGCGCCGAACATTCCCAAGCGCAGCGCCGACACCCGCGAGACCGTGCCCGATCGCGTGCCGCAGGTGCGCATCTACCGGGCCTGGCCGGTGGCGCAGATGGGCAGCACCGATGCGACCCTGCTGGACCTGTTCGCCCAGGTGCTGGGCGGCAGCGCGTCCTCGCGCTTCGATGAGCGGCTGGTGCATGGCGAACAGGTCGCCGACCAGGCTGGCGCGAACAACTGGAGCAGCGAGATCGCCGGCACCTTCTTCTTGACCGCCACGGTCAAGCAGGACGTCGATCCGGCCAAGGTCGAGCAGCTGATGGACGCCGAACTCAAGCGCCTGATCGACCAGGGCCCGAGCCCGGAGGAGCTGGAGCGGGCCAAGGTCAGCGCCCGCGCCGGATTCGTGCGCGGCATCGAGCGGGTCGGCGGCATGGGCGGCAAGTCCGACGTGCTGGCCTCGTGCACCATCTACGAGGGCAGCCCGGACTGCTACAAGCGCGAGCTGGCCACCATCGAGGCGGCCACGCCCGCGCAGGTGCAGGCCGCGGCCAAGCGCTGGCTGGGCGTGGGCTCGCACACCTTGGTGGTGCAGCCGTCGGAGACGCCGGCCTCGGCCATCCCCGAGCGGCAGATCGCCGCGCCCGCGACCAAGCCGGCCGCCGTCCCCAAGCCCGATCCGCGCTTCAAGACCGTCAAGAGCAGCGTGGACCGCAGCCAGGGCGTGCCGCGCACGCAGGAGTTCCCTGCGCTGAAATTCCCCTCGCTGGAGCGCGCCACGCTGTCCAACGGCATGGATGTGGTGCTGGTGGAGCGCCACCAGACCCCGGTGGTGCAGCTGAGCGTGGAGTTCCCCGGCGGCTATTCGGCCGACGTCGGCAAGAAGCTCGGCACCGCCAGCTTCACCATGTCCATGCTCGACCAGGGCGCGGGCAAGTACGACACCCTGGCGCTGGCGGCGCGGCAGGAAGACCTGGGCGCCGAGCTGTCCGCCGGTGCCGGCCTGGACAGCGCCACGGTCGGCCTGTCGGCGCTGGCCGACAAGCTACCCGAATCGCTGGACCTGCTGGCCGACGTGCTGCGTCGTCCCAAGTTCGACCAGGCCGAGATCGACCGCGTCCGCGCCACCTGGCTGGCCGGCATCAAGCAGGAGAAGGCGCGCCCGCAGACGGCCGCGCTGCGCATCATGCCGCCGCTGCTGTACGGCCAGGGCCATGCCTACGCCATCCCCTTCACCGGCAGCGGCACGGAGAGCTCCATCGCCTCGCTCAAGCGCGAAGACCTGGTGGCCTTCCACGACCAGTGGCTGCAGCCGGACAAGGCCCGCATCGTGGTGGTGGGCGATACCACGCTCAAGCAGATCCTGCCGCTGCTGGAGGCGCGCCTGGGCGACTGGAAGACCCCGGCCAACGCGCCCAGGCTGCCGGCGGTGAGCACGGTGCAGCGACCGGGCAAGCCGCGGGTGTTCCTGATCGACCAGCCCGGCGCGATCCAGTCCAACCTCTATGTCGGCCAGCTGATCCCGCCCACCGGCGATGCCGGCACGGTGGACTTCGACTTCGCCAACGGCGTGCTGGGCGGCGAGTTCTCCTCGCGCCTGAACATGAACCTGCGCGAGGACAAGCACTGGGCCTATGGCGCCTACAGCCGCGCCAGCAACACGCTGGGCCAGCGGCCCTGGTTCGCCAGCGCCGCGGTGCAGAGCGACAAGACCGCCGAGTCCCTGGCCGAGCTGCGCAAGGACATCGCCGCCTTCGCCGACGGCAGTGCGCCGGTGACGGCGACGGAGGTCGGCAAGATCCGCGCGACCAATACCCTGAGCCTGCCCGGCGCCTACGAGACCGGCGAGGCGGTGCTGAGCCAGGTGCTCAGCAACCTGCGCTTCGGCCGTCCGGATGACTACGTGCTGCAGTACAAGGCGCGCAACGACGCGATGACCGCCCAGGACGTGGCCAAGGCCGCCAGCACCATCGACCCGGGCGCACTGACCTATGTCGTGGTGGGCGACCTGTCCAAGATCGCCGCGCCGATCCGCGCGCTGGGCCTGGGCGAGGTCACCGTGCTGGACGCCGACGGCAAGCCGGTGAAGTAAGCGGCATGGCTTCACCCTGAGGAAGGCGCCGGCGACCGGCGCCTTCCCGCTCTGCCCTGCAGCCAGCTGTCCTTCGATCCCCAGAGCATCGGGGACGGCGCGATCGCGATGTGCCGGCCAGGACGTCGCTTGCGTCGGTCCCCTTGCCTTTGCGGTTGCTTTCATTCAGTTTCGGCCTGCGATCCCGTCACACAATGCCGGCACCGCGTCCCTCCAGCCTGGAAACCCCATGTCCCTGCGCCTGCTCGCTCCCGCTCTCGTCGTGTTGTCGCTCTCGGCCTGCACCTGGGTGCCGATGGAAGAGGGGGCCAAGGGGGTCCGGGTGCTGCCGCTGGGCGCGGCCAGCCCGTCGAGCTGCCGCAAGCAGGGCGACGTGGTGGTCACGGTCAAGGACAAGGTGGCCTTCTATCGCCGCAACGACCTGAAGGTCCGCGACGAACTGGAGACGCTGGCCCGCAACGAGGCGCCCAAGATCCAGGCCGACACCATCCAGGCCCTGGGCGACCCAGCCGATGGCGAGCAGCGCTTCGCCGCCTGGCGCTGCGGCGGCTGAATACGGCTCGCGGCCGGCAACGGACCGCCCAAGATCGCGCTTTTGCCCTGCAAAAGCCGCGATAGATGCGCCAAGGGCCGCAAACGGCTACCCTTGTCGCCCCTTATCGCCTGAGTCTTGGGCTCTCCTCGCATGCTTTTCGAGAATGTCTCCATCGCGGGACTGGCGCATATCGATGCGCCACACACGCTGACCTCCAAAGCGATCCATGAGCGCCTGCAGCCGACGCTGCAGCGCCTGGGCATCCGTGCGGACATGCTCAGCGATGTGGTGGGCGTGCATGCGCGGCGCCTGTGGGACGAGGACGTGCAGGCCTCCGACGCGGCCACCCTGGCCGCGCGCGCTGCGCTCATCGATGCCGGCATCGACGTGGAGAAGGTCGGCCTGCTGATCAATACCTCGGTCAGCCGCGACTACCTGGAGCCGTCCACGGCCTCCATCGTCTCGGGCAACCTGGGCGTGGCCGATCACTGCATGGCTTTCGACATCACCAATGCCTGCCTGGCCTTCATCAACGGCATGGACATCGCCGCGCGCATGATCGAGCGCGGGGAAGTGGACTACGCGCTGGTGGTCGATGGCGAGACCGCGAACGTGCTGTACGAAAAGACCATGGAGCGCCTGAGCGCGGCGGACCTGACCGAACAGCAGTTCCGCGACGAGCTGGCCGCCCTGACCCTGGGTAGCGGCTCGGTGGCCATGGTCATGTCGCGCCGCGACCTGGCCCCGGAAGCCCCGCAGTACAAGGGCGGGGTGACCCGCTCGGCGACCGAGTGGAACAAGCTGTGCCGCGGCAACCTGGACCGCATGGTCACCGACACCCGCATGCTGCTGATCGAAGGCCTCAAGCTGGCGCAGAAGACCTTCGCCGCCGCGCGCCAGGTCATGGGCTGGGCGGTGGAAGAGCTGGACCAGTTCGTGATCCACCAGGTCAGCCAGCCGCACACGGCCGCCTTCGTGAAGTCCTTCGGCATCGACCCGAAGAAGGTCATGACCATCTTCGGCGAGCACGGCAACATCGGCCCGGCCTCGGTGCCGATCGTGCTGAGCAAGCTGCGCGAGCTGGGCCGCCTGAAGAAGGGCGACCGCATCGCGCTGCTGGGCATCGGCTCGGGGCTGAACTGCTCGATGGCCGAAGTGGTGTGGTGAGGCGCTGAGCCCATTGCTTAATACGACAAGGGCCGGTGATCCGGCCCTTGTCGTATGCGGAGCATTCCGATGCAAATCGGCTCGATTTGAACATGTCGCCCAGCAAATGTATAAAAAAACGGATTTTCTATACATTTCTTTCTCGCCATGTCGCTCCCGCGCTGCACACCCTCGATCCCGCCCGTTTTGACGACCTGCGCATCCTGCGGCGGCTGAACATCGCCAGCCGCGCCTTGGCGGAACTGAAGGGGCTTGGCAGGTGATGTCCCTGCCCGGCGCTTCTGGCCTTCTCAAGCAAGCGATCAGTGCGTGGATTTCCTGCACGGGCATTGCCGCCTGCAAGTTAAGCCCATGCTGCGGTCAATGACGCGTGCCAGCGCTCAGATACGGCCGCTGTCACGTAGGGCCGCGTCGACGCCTGACCTTGCCAAGCAGCCGACGCGCTTGCGTTTACTTCGCATGCCTGTCCAAGCACGCGATTGGCAGCGGCTCGGTCCAACGCGCGGTTCTGGGCAAGGTGCGCATGGGTGGCGGGCCGGACCGGATACCGGCCTGCTCTGGCAGCAGCCGGGGGGTTAATTCGACCCGCAGCATTTCTTGTATTTCTTACCACTACCGCAGGTGCACGGGTCGTTGCGCCCGGGCGTGTCGTCACGGCGGGCCGGGGTGCGCGGGGTCAGGGCCTCCACGCGGTGATGGTTGAGGTCGGCCAGCATGGACGGGACCGCGGAGATGATCTCCAGGCGCTCGCGGTAGCTGACGGGCGTGCCCGGCGCGGTCGGATCTTCAGGATCGATCGACTCGCCGCTGGCCAGGCGGTCGAGGTGGTCGAAGATGTCCTCGATCCAGTCGTTGTCATCCAGCCACTGGTCCCACTCGGCCTCGCGCAGTTCCGCGGCGGTGAAAAAGCCCAGCGCCCAGTCGCCGCCGACGTCGAGTTCGTCCTCGCGCAGCGCCTTCTCGCCGGTCAGTTCCGGATCTTCGGGCAGCCACATCAGCGGGGCGAGATGCTCGGGCAGGCTGTCGCCATCGAGGCGCACGCGGGCGGCGCACATGTTCCAGTGGCCCAGTAGCAGCTGCTGCACCTGCGCGGCTTCCTCCGGGCTGTCCCAGCGCGGCGGCTTGCCACCCCAGACCAGCGGTTCCCATTCGCTCTGCGGGATTGGCGATGGCGACACTGCAATCGCCGAGAGGAATCCGTCCAGTGCTTCCAGGTTGAAGCCTTTGAACGGGACGGCGCGCCGATCCAGCAGGTCGGATAGGCGTTGGATCTGCTGATCGTCGAGGCTGGAGGGAGGCGTGGTAGAGGCGGCCATGGCAGTGGAGAGCGGAAGAAGGGGCCCCATGGTAGTGGCTGCAATGCGATTGCGATTCGTGGGGCATACAGGGGTGTGGCAGGGAGAGCGCCGCGGCGCCCATCCAGAGCGTTGCCCTACAATGCGCGACCGCTTTCATCGCCCGACTTCGCCTGATGCAGCTGCCTGGTTATCCCTTCACCCCAAAGCGCCTGGACGTGCGCCCGGGTGTGTCCATGTCGTATCTGGACGAAGGCCCGCGCGAGGGCGAGGTGGTGGTGATGGTCCACGGCAATCCGTCGTGGAGTTACTACTGGCGCAACCTGGTCACCGAGCTTGCGGCGCCGCGCTTGGGCAAGGCGTATCGCTGCATCGTGCCGGACCACATCGGCATGGGCCTGTCCGACAAGCCCGACGATGGCGGCGGACTGCGCCACCCGCACGGGCGCGTGGACGCCAACGGGCGCCCGCCGGCCTACGACTACACCCTGGCCTGGCGCGTGCAAGACCTGCAGGCACTGCTGCGCCATGCCGGTATCGACGACGCTACGCCGGTGACCCTGGCGGTACACGACTGGGGCGGCATGATCGGCTTCGGCTGGGCGCTGACCCATGCCGCACAGGTCAAGCGGCTGGTCATCACCAACACCGCCGCGTTCCCGCTGCCGGCGGCCAAGGCCATGCCCTGGCAGATCGCGCTGGGCCGCGATTCGCTGTTCGGGTCTTTCATCATCCGCGCGTTCAACGCCTTCTCCAGCGGCGCCTCCTACGTGGGCATCGAAAACAAGCTGCCGGCCGAGGTGCGCCGCGCCTACGTGGCGCCCTACGACAGCTGGGCCCACCGCATCTCCACCGTGCGCTTCATGCAGGACATCCCGCTGTCCCCGGCCGACCACGCCTGGCCGATGCTGGAGGCGGCGGGCAAGGCCCTGCCCACCTTCGCCGACCGCCCGGCCTTCATCGGCTGGGGGCTGAAGGATTTCGTGTTCGACAAGCACTTCCTGGAAGGCTTCCGCCGCGCGCTGCCCCATGCGCAGGTCAGCGCCTTCGAAGACGCCGGCCATTACGTGCTGGAAGACAAGGCGCAGGTGCTGGTGCCGCAGATCCGCGCCTTCCTGGACGCGCATCCGCTCTGAGGGCCGCGCCGGTGCGCCCTCAGAGCACCGGCGGTGGGTTGCGCTCGGCCTGGCCGACGTCGCGCCAGTCCTGCTCCAGCAGCACCGGCAACCCGTGGGCCATGCGCGCCTTGTCGCATTGCACGCTGCGCTGGCCGAACTCGAGCGAGGCCACGACCAAAGCGCAGGTCGTGGGCCGGCGCTGATGGATGGTGCAGCGGCTGTAGCGGCCGATGTCCGCGTCCAGTGCCACGCACCGCGGCTGGGCCTGGTTGGTGCCGCGCATGGCGCGCTCGTGGGTGCGCAGCGATTCGGTGAGTTCGACGGGCACGGCGCCCCCCAGTGCCGGATCGGCCTCGCTCCAGTGGAAACTCACGCGGTAGTGGGCGCAGCAGGCGCCGCAGCTGAGGCAGGGATGCATGGGGACCGGGCCGTGCGCGGTGGGGGTGGGAGATCGCGGCGCGGATCATGCCCGAACCCGGCCGCCGCGCAAGCCTGGCCGCACCGGGCCGGTTCCCGCACGCTGCATCCAGCGGCGACAATGCGCGGATGAGCGTCCACAGCAACATCGCCGCGCGCCTGCCGGAACTGGCCCGCGAGCGCCCCACCCAGATCGCCCTGCGCTGCCCCGGACGGAGCGGTCGCTACGACATCGAACTGACCTACGCGCAGCTGGATGCGCGCAGCGATGCCATCGCCGCGGGGCTGGGCCGCTACGGCATCGGCCGTGGCACGCGCACGGTGGTGATGGTGCGGCCCTCGCCAGCGTTCTTCCTGCTGATGTTCGCGCTGTTCAAGGCCGGCGCGGTGCCGGTGCTGGTGGACCCGGGCATCGACCGGCGCGCGCTGAAGCAGTGCCTGGACGAGGCGCAGCCGCAGGCCTTCATCGGCATCCCGCTGGCGCAGGCCGCGCGTCTGCTGCTGGGCTGGGCGCGCAGCGCCAGGAAGATCGTCACCGTCGGGCTGCGGCTGGCCTGGGGCGGCACCACGCTGGCACGGCTCGAGCGCGCCGGGGCCGGCGCCGGGCCGCAGCTGGCGGACACCGACGGCGATGAAGTGGCCGGTATCCTGTTCACCAGCGGCTCGACCGGCGTGCCCAAGGGCGTGGTGTATCGCCATCGTCATTTCGCCGGACAGATCGAGCTGCTGCGCAAGGCCTTCGGCATGGTGCCCGGGGGCGTGGACCTGCCGACCTTCCCGCCCTTCGCGCTGTTCGACCCGGCCCTGGGCCTGACCAGCGTGATCCCGGACATGGACCCGACCCGGCCGGCGAGCGCCGATCCGGCCAAGCTGCACGCGGCCATCGACCGTTTCGGTGTGACCCAGCTGTTCGGCTCACCGGCGCTGATGCGCGTGCTGGCCGAGTATGGCCGGCCGCTGCCCACGGTCAAGCGCGTGACCTCGGCCGGCGCGCCGGTGCCGCCGGAGATCGTGGAGAAGATCCGCGCGCTGCTGCCGGACGATGCGCAGTTCTGGACGCCGTACGGGGCCACCGAATGCCTGCCGGTGGCGGTGATCGAGGGCCGCGAACTGGAGGCCACCCGCCAGGCCACCGAGGCCGGCGCGGGGACCTGCGTGGGCCGCGCGGTCGAGCCCAACCTGGTGCGGTTGATCGCCATCGACGATGCGCCGATCCCCGAATGGAGCGGCGCGCGCGAGGTGGGCGTCGGCGTGGTCGGTGAGATCACCGTGGCAGGACCCACCGCCACCGATGCCTACTTCAACCGCGACGCGGCCACTGCCATCGCCAAGATCCGCGAGCCGCTGGCCGAGGGCGGCAGCCGGGTGGTGCATCGCATGGGCGATGTGGGGTACTTCGATGAGGAAGGCCGGCTGTGGTTCTGCGGGCGCAAGAGCCAGCGCGTGGAAACGGCCGATGGCCCGCTGTACACCGAACAGGCCGAGCCGGTGTTCAACGTGCACCCGGAGGTGCGACGCACCGCGCTGGTCGGCGTCGGCGCGCCCGGCGCGCAGGCACCGGTGCTGTGCTTCGAGCTGCGGCCGGAGGTCTTGCCGCAGCGGGCCGATGCGGTGGTCGCCGACCTGCGCGCCATCGCCCAAGGTCATTCCCACCTGCGGGGCATCCAGACCTTCCTGCAGCACCCGGGATTTCCGGTGGATATCCGCCACAACGCCAAGATCGGCCGCGAAACGCTGAGCCGGTGGGCCGCAGCACAACAAGGACGCAAGGCATGAAAATCCTGGTGACCGGCGGTGGCGGCTTCCTGGGGCAGGCCCTGTGCCGCGGACTGCTTGCGCGTGGCCATGAGGTCATCAGTTTCCAGCGCAGCCATTCGCCTGCGCTGGCCACGCTGGGCGTGGGACAGATCCAGGGCGACCTGGCCGATGCGCATGCGGTGGCCCATGCCGTGGCAGGGGTCGATGCGGTGTTCCACAACGCCGCCAAGGCCGGCGCCTGGGGCAGCTACGCCAGCTACCACAGCGCCAATGTCACCGGCACCGACAACGTCATCGCCGCCTGCCGCGCCAACGGGATTCACAAGCTGGTCTACACTTCCACGCCCAGCGTGACCCACCGCGCCACGCATCCGGTGGAAGGCCTGGGCGCGCATGAGGTGCCCTACGGCGAGGACTTCCAGGCGCCGTATGCGGCGACCAAGGCGATCGCCGAGCAGCATGTGCTGGCCGCCAACGATGCGCAGCTGGCCACCGTGGCGCTGCGGCCGCGGCTGATCTGGGGGCCGGGCGACCAGCAGATCCTGCCGCGCCTGGTCGAGCGTGCGCGCAGCGGCCGCCTGCGCCTGGTTGGCGATGGCATGAACAAGGTGGACACCACCTACATCGACAACGCCGCGCAGGCACACTTCGATGCCTTCGATCACCTGCAAGTCGGCGCTGCTTGCGCAGGCAAGGCCTACTTCATCTCCAATGGCGAGCCCTGGCCGATACGCGAGCTGCTCAACGCGCTGCTGGCCGCCACCGGCACGCCGCCGGTGGACAAGGCGCTGTCGTTCAAGGCGGCCTATCGCATCGGCGCGGCCTGCGAGACGCTGTGGAAGCTGCTGCCGCTGAAGGGCGAGCCGCCGCTCACGCGCTTCCTGGCAGAGCAGCTGTGCACGCCGCACTGGTACAGCATGGAGCCGGCGCGTCGCGACTTCGGCTACGTGCCGCGGGTGTCGATGGAAGAAGGCATGGCGCGGCTGCGCGCGGATTGGCTGGCGAATCATCCGCGCTGACGACATTGGTGCATCGTCATCCTGTGACAGAAGGTTCGCGGCGGCTACAACCTGTCTGAGCAACGGCGTTGTAGCTCGGCCACGCGCGGCGCCGGCCATCCTGTGGGAGCGGCTTCAGCCGCGAAGAAGCCTTCCCGGTAAAGCCATTCGCGGCTGAAGCCGCTCCCACAGAGATCGCTCTCTCGGGCACCGGGCCCTTCGGGTCGCTTCCATCGCAGCCGCTCCCGCGAGGAGTACTGCTTTCAAATGCGTTGCGAAGTGGCTTGCAGGGCAGGACCTCAGCTGGCCTTGTCGCTCATCAGCTGGACCACGCTGGAAAAGTCCAGGCCGCCGCGGCCGGCTTGCTTGTTCATCGCGTAGAGGTTGCGTGCCAGCTCGCCCAGCGGGATCGTCGCGCCCACGCGCATGGCCGCTTCCACCGCCAGGCCGAGGTCCTTGAGCATCAGGTCGTTGCCGAAGCCGCCGCTGTAGCCGCGCGAGGCCGGCGCGTTGTCCAGCACGCCCGGCCACGGGTTGCAGACCTCGGTGGCCCAGCTGCGCCCGGTGCTGACCGCCATCATCTGCGACAGCACCTTGGGGTCCAGCCCGTGGGCCACGCCCAGGGCGATGGCCTCGCCGGTCACCGCCATGATCACGCCCAGGGCCATGTTGTTGCACAGCTTGGCCACCTGTCCAGCACCGTTGGCGCCGACGTGGAAGATGTTCTTGCCCATCGCCTGCAGAACCTCGCGCGCGCGCTCCAGGGTGGCAGCCTCGCCGCCGACGATGAAGGTCAGGGTGCCGGCCTGCGCGCCGGCCGTGCCGCCGGACACCGGCGCATCCAGCATCGACAACCCACGCGCGCTGGCGGCCTGCGCGACCTTGCGTGCGGTGGCGGGTGCAATCGTGCTGCAGTCGATGACCAGGGCGCCTGCGGGAATCTTCTCCAGGATCCCGTCCTGGCCCAGGTACAGGCCTTCGACATGCTGGCTGGCCGGCAGCATCGAGATCACCACTTCGGCGCCCTCTAGCGTTTCCAGTGCCGAGTCCGCCGCGGTGGCGCCCGCAGCCTTGGCCGCGTCCAGCGCGGCTGGGACCAGATCGAACACCGACAGCGTGTGACCGGCCTTGACCAGGTTGGCGGCCATCGGCCCGCCCATGTTGCCCAGACCGATGAAGGCGATGCGGCTCATGTGGTGTTCTCCGTGCGGTAGGTCAGGGTGCTTTGGAAAAAGAGTGCTTGCAGTGGTTCAAGCTGTCGGTGGAAAGCGCGCGCATCGATGCGACAGTCGACTCCCGCCGCTGCCCGACAGCTGCGTGTGCATCACGCCAGGTCGTGCAGCGGATGCCGTCCCTGCGGCCAGCGCGGCTCGCTGAAGAAGCCCTCGGCCCAGGCGGGCGTGGCTTGCGCCAGCGTGGCCGGCTCCCAGCGCGGGCGGCGGTCCTTGTCGATCAACAGCGCACGGATGCCCTCGGCGAAATCGCCGTGGGCCGCCGCATGCAGCGCGGCGATGCATTCCAGGCGGAAGGTCTCGGCCAGCGACAGCGTGGCCGCGCGTCGCTGCAGTTCCCAGGCCAGCCTTGCCGAGCCGGGTGCGCCCGCGGCCAAGGTGGCCTGGGCGGTCTGCAGCCAGGGGTCATCGTCGCTGGGCGCGGCGGCAATCGCCGCCACCACCGCTTCCAGCGAGCCGGCATCGACCAGCTCATCGATCAGCGCCGCGTGCGATTGCAGCGGGCCTGGGGCGGGCTTGCTCGCCATGCGCTTGAGCAACGCGGTCAGCGCATCGCGATCGGCGGCCGCATCGCCGCTCCATGGCTCGGCCGCCAGCGCCTGCAACAGGGCTTCATGCCGGCTGCTGTCCAGGTATACGTCGGCCAGCCCGGCGTAGATCGCATCGCCGGCGTTCAAGGGCGCGCCGGTCAGGGCCAGGAACAGGCCCGCCCCACGCGGTACCCGCGCCAGCAACCAGCTGCCGCCGACATCGGGGAACAGCCCGACGGTGATCTCCGGCATCGCCAGCTTCGAGCGCTCGGTGACCACGCGATGGCTGGCGCCGGACATCAGTCCGATGCCTCCGCCCATGACGATGCCATGGCCCCAGCACAGCAGCGGCTTGGGGTAGGTGTGGATGAAGAAGTCGAGGCGGTATTCCTCCTCGAAGAACGCCGCAGCGTAGGTGTTGGCAGTGATGTCCGCAGCGCCGCTGTCGCGGTAGTCGCGCATGCTGCGGTACAGGCCATGCAGGTCGCCGCCGGCACAGAAGGCCTTCTCGCCCGCGCCCTGCAGCACCACGCAGGCGATGGCCGCATCGTCGGCCCAGGTGCGCAGCTGCGCATCGAGCAGGCGGGTCATCTCCAACGATAGCCCGTTGAGCGTCTTGGGTGCATTGAGCGTGGCGATGCCAATGCGCTTGCCGTTCGCGCTGGCGCGCTCTTCGAACAGCACTGGCGCCTGGCTGGACAGTTCGACCGCACTCATGCGTTGGTCCACTGCGGCGCGCGCTTGTCCAGGAAAGCGTTGACGCCTTCGGCCTGGTCGGCGGTATCGAACAGGTCGACGAAGGCCTCGCGCTCGGCCACCAGCGCGGCGGCATAGCTGCCGCTGCGCGTGGCCTGCACCAGGGCCTTGCACGCAGCCACGCTGCTGGGGCTCTGCTTGCCGGCCTTGTGCGCCCACTCGATCGCCCGTGCCTTGGCCTGGCCCTTGGGCGCAACCTCTTCCACCAGGCCGATGCGCATGGCGGTGTCCGCGTCCACGCGCTCGCCCAGCAGGATCATGCGCTTGGCCCAGCCTTCGCCCACCAGGCGCGGCAGCGCCTGGGTGCCGCCGGCGCACGGCAGCAGGCCAACGGTGGCTTCGGGCAGGGCCATCTGCGCGTGCTCTTCGGCGATACGCAGGTCGCAGGCCAGCGCGCACTCCAGGCCGCCACCCATGGCGTAGCCGTTGATCGCGGCGATGGACACGCCACGAAACGCGGCCAGGGCCTCGAAGGCCTCGCCGAAACGGCGCGCGGCCTCGCGCGCGGCGGCCTTGTCGCCGGAGGCGAACTGCTTCAGGTCCGCACCGGCGGAGAAGAACTTCTCGCCTTCGCCGGTCACCACCAGCGCATAGACCTCGCGGTCGGCGTTGAGTGCGGCGATGAGATCGCGCAGCGCGGCCAGGCTGTGCACCGTCCAGGTGTTGGCCGGCGGGTTGGACAGGGTGAGGACGGCGACGTGGCCATCGGCCTGAATCTCCAAGCCTGTGTGTTCGGACGTACGCCAGCTCATGCCAGACGCTCCTCACGGGTCAGCAGGTGGCGCGAGATGATCACGCGCATGATCTCGTTGGTGCCTTCCAGGATCTGGTGCACGCGGCTGTCGCGCAGCAGGCGCTCGACCGGATATTCGCGGATGTAGCCGTAGCCACCGTGCAGCTGCAGCGCGTCGTTGCAGATGGAGAAACCGGCATCGGTGGCGAAGCGCTTGGCCATCGCGCACCACACCGTGGCCTCGCTGCTGCCGGCATCGAGCTTGCGTGCAGCGGTATGCACCATCTGCCGCGCGGCCACCAGCTCGGTGGCCATGTCGGCCAGCTTGAACTGCAGCGCCTGGAACTCGGCCAGCTTCTTGCCGAACTGGCTGCGCTCGGTGAGGTAACGGCGCGCAGCATCCAGCGCGCCCTGGGCCGCGCCTAGCGAGCATGCGGCGATATTGATGCGGCCACCGTCCAGGGCCTTCATCGCCATGCGGAAGCCATCGCCCTCGGACCCGAGCAGATTGGCCGCGGGGATCCGCACACCCTCGAAGGTGATGCCGCGCGTGGGCTGGCTGTTCCAGCCCATCTTCTCTTCCTTGCGGCCGTAGGTGATGCCTTGCGCGTCGGCCGGCACCACGAAGGCACTGATGCCGCGCGCGCCCGGCTCGCCGGTGCGCGCCATCACCACCAGCACGTCGGTCACGCCGGCGCCGGAAATGAAGGCCTTGGCGCCGTCGATCACGTACTCGGCGCCATCGCGCACCGCGCGGGTTTTGAGCGAGGCCGCGTCCGAGCCGGCGCCGGGTTCGGTCAGGCAGTAGGAGGCCAGCTTCTGGCCACTGACCAGCGCCGGGCACCAGGCATCGCGCACGGCGGGCGCGGCGTGGGAGGCGATCAGCCAGGTGGCCATGTTGTGGATGGTCATGAAGGCCGTGGTGGAGGGGTCGACCGTGGCCATCTCCTCGAACACCACCGCCGCATCCAGCCGCGACAGCCCCAGCCCGCCCACGCTCTCGGGCGAATACAGCCCGCAGAAGCCCAGCTCGCCGGCCTTGGAGATGGTCTCGCGCGGGAAGATGCCCTCGGCATCCCAGCGCGCGGCGTGCGGGGCCAGCTCCTTGTCGGCGAAGTCGCGCGCGACCTCGCGGAAGGCCTGCTGCTCCTCGGAGAGTTCGGCCGGGTCGGCCGGGAGTTTCATCACTGCATTCATGGCGTGGCGCTCTGGTGAAAGTTGGCTGGCGGGGTCGAGCCGCTTACTTGAGGCTGATCGTGGTGTTGACGCCGTGGCCCAGGGTGTCGTCGTCGAACCAGCGCGCAGTGACTGTCTTTGTCTGGGTGTAGAACATCACCACCTGCTTGCCGTAGGGGCCCAGGTCGCCCAGCTTGGAGGCGCGCGAACCGGTGAAGGAGAACAGCGGCACCGGCACCGGGATCGGCACGTTGATGCCCACCTGGCCCACGTCGATCTCTTCCTGGAACTTGCGCGCGGCCGCGCCGGACTGGGTGAACACCGCCGTGCCGTTGCCGTTGGGATTGGCGTTGACGAAGTCGATGGCCGCCTCCAGCGTGTCGACCTCCACGATCACCAGCACCGGCCCGAAGATTTCCTCGTCGTAGATGCGCATGCCCGGCCTGACGCCGGAGAAGATGGTCGGACCGATGAAGTTGCCCTGCGCGTGGCCTTCCACCTGCGGCTTGCGGCCATCCAGTTCCAGCGTGGCGCCCTGGGCGATGCCCGACTCGATCAGGCCTTCCACGCGGGTGCAGGCGGCCGTGGAGATCAGTGGCCCGACATCCACGCCCGCCGCGTTGCCCGGGCCGACCTTGAGCGTCTTGGCCTTGGCCACCAGGTCCGGGATCCACGCGCGCGCCGCGCCCACCACGACCAGGGTGGAAGCGGCCATGCAGCGCTGGCCGGCCGCGCCGAAGGCCGCCCCAACCATGGCGTTGAGGGTCTGCTCCTTGTTGGCATCGGGCAGCACCACCGCGTGGTTCTTGGCGCCCATCATGCATTGCACGCGCTTGCCGGCCAGGCTGGCGCGGTTGTAGACGTGGGTGCCGACCTTGGTGGAGCCGACGAAGGACACCGCCTTGATGTCCGGGTGGTCGCAGATCGCGTTGACCACGTCCTCGCCGCCGTGGACCACGTTGAGCACGCCCTTGGGGATGCCAGCTTCCAGCGCCAGTTCCACCAGGCGCATGGTCACCATGGGGTCCTGCTCGGAGGGCTTGAGGATGAAGGTGTTGCCAGTGGCGATCGCCATCGGGAACATCCACAGCGGGATCATCGCCGGGAAGTTGAACGGGGTGATGCCGGCGCACACGCCCAGTGGCTGCAGCACGCTGTAGGTGTCCACGCCGGTGGCCACGTTGTTGGCCAGCTCGCCCAACTGCAGGTTGCCGATGGCCGCGGCGTGCTCCACCACTTCCAGGCCGCGGAACACATCGCCCTCCGCGTCGGGCAGGGTCTTGCCCTGCTCGGCGGTGAGGATGGCCGCCAGCTCGCCCATGTGGTCGCGGATCAGCTGCTGGTACTTGAGGAAGATGCGCGCGCGGGTGCCGATGGGGGTCTTGCGCCAGGTCTTGAACGCCTCCTTGGCGGCAGCCACGGCCTGGTCCACTTCCGCGACGGTGGCGAAGGGCACCTGGCCCAGGACCTCCTGGGTGGCCGGGTTGACGATGTCCTTCCAGGTGGTCGTGGACGACTGGACGAAGGCGCCGTCGATCAGCAGGGACATGCGGGGGAGCTCGGCGTTCATGGCGGCCTTCAGGACAGTTGCGGATGACAGGATTCGCATCTTTCGCAAGCCCGGGCCTCGTTTCAGCCGGAAATCTGCTTAATCCGGCCAACGCCTGCATGGATTTCTGCGAAGATTGCGAAGATGAGCCCCCACCGTCGCCTCGAACTCGGCCTGCGGCTGCAGCGCCTGCGCCAGCGTCAGGGTCTGTCCCAGGCCCAGCTGGCCCAGGCCCTGGGGCTCTCGCCCAGCTACCTCAACCAGATCGAGCGCAACAAGCGGCCGCTGACCCCGGCCGTGCAGGCACGGCTGCGCCAGGTGCTGGGCGAGACCGCCGGCCTGTTCGATGCCGACGATCCGGCCGCGCTGATCGACCCGCTGCACGAGACCCTGGCCGCGCTGGACCGGCCAGGGGTGACCACGGCCGAGCTGCGGGCCCTGGCCGGCAACCTGCCGCAGGTGGCCCACGCGCTGCTGGACCTGCACCGCGAGCACCGCGCCCTGCGCGAGCGCGCCGCGGCGCTGGAGCTGCAGGTCGGCGACCCCGGCACTGGCGCACCGGCGCTGCTGCCTCCGGGCGACCAGGTGCGCGACTACTTCAATCGCCTGCGCAACCACATCCCGGAGCTGGACACGCTGGCCGAGCGCCTGTTCGAGGAACTGGGCCTGACGCCCGGCCACACCGGCCCGCGCCTGCGCCAACGCCTGGCCGACCGCCACGGTGTGCTGGTCCAGGTCCACGACGGCGGCCAGGCCAAGCGCCGCCTGGACACCGCCGCGCGCGTGCTGCACCTGCCGGACTACCTGCGCCCGGGCCAGCAGGCCTTCCAGATGGCCGCGGAGCTGGTCCTGCTGGAGCAACCGGAGCTGATCGCCGCGCTGACCGCGCGCGCCGGCTTCGACGATGCGCAGCGCGTGGCGCTGGCGCGCATCGGCCTGTCCAACTACTTCGCCGGCGCGCTGGTGATGCCCTATGGCCGCTTCCTGCACGATGCCGAGCACAGCCGCTACGACATCGAATGGCTGGCGCACCGGTTCGGCGTGGGCTTCGAGGCAGTCTGCCACCGGCTGTCCACGCTGCAGCGCGAGGGCGCCCCTGGCCTGCCGATCTTCTTCATGCGCGTGGACCGCGCCGGCAACGTCTCCAAGCGCCACTCTTCCACCGATTTCCATTTCTCCCAGGTCGGCGGCTCGTGCCCGCTGTGGATCGTCTACGAGGCCTTCAACCAGCCCGGGCGCGTGCTCACCCAGGTCACCCGGCTGCCCGACGGGCGCCGGCACTTCTGGCTGGCCCGCCAGGTCAGCACCGGACCGGTCGGCTACGGCCAGCCGCGCAAGACCTTCGCCCTGACCGTGGGTTGCGACCTGCGCCACGCCGAGCGCCTGGTCTATGCGCGCGGCATCGACATCCGCCCCGAATCGGCCGTGCCCATCGGCCCGGGCTGCCGCACCTGCGAATGGCGCGATTGCCTGCAGCGGGCCTTCCCGCCGCTGCCGCAGCTGGCCAGCGTGGTGCGCTGAGGGTACTGCGGGCCGATCGCGCACGCGCAAGACGCGGCGTCGCGATCGTTGCGCTCTCTTCGAGCGGGTAAGGCATTGTGTGCCCAGGCGTGGCGATGTGACCTCTGGCAGATGCCGCCGACGCGTGACGGCGGATGATGGCGCTTCCAGACAAGGACGCCTGTATGCCCTCACGATCCTGCGCGGTGGTCCTGCTGACCCTGTTGTCGGTGCTCGGCCCATGGCCCGTGGCCAGGGCACAGGCGCCCGCATCCGTACCGCCGCCGCCAGCGGAGGCGTCCATCGACCAGGCCATCCAGGCGCAGATGCGCGAAGGCGGCCTGGTCGGCGTGGCGGCCGCGGTGATCGTCGATGGCAAGGTGGCCTGGCGTGGCGCCTATGGCTTTGCCGACCGCGAGACGCAACGACCGTTCACCACCGCCACGGTGATGAACATCGCCTCCATCAGCAAGACGGTGGTGGGCGCGGCGATGATGCGCGCGCGCGAGGAGGGGCGGCTCGATCTCGACGCCGATATCCAGTCCTACCTGCCGTTCCGGGTGCGCAATCCGCATCATCCGGCCGTGCCGATCACGCTGCGGCAGCTTGCCACCCATACCTCCAGCATCACCGATCGCTGGGAGGTCTATGCCGCCAACTATCATTTCGGCCGCAACGCGCCACAGCCCCTGGGCGACTTCCTCAAGGGCTACTTCACCCCGGGCGGCGCCGACTACGGCCCGGAGAATTTCCTGGATGCGGCGCCGGGCAGCACGCGCGAGTACTCAAACATCGGGGCAGGACTGGCCGGGTACGCCATCGAGTCGGTCACCGGGCAGCCGCTGGAGCGCTATGCGCGGGAGCGCATCTTCGGCCCGCTCGGCATGGACAGCACGCACTGGCACCTGCAGCCCAGCGACCAGCGCCAGGGCGCCACGCTATACCTGTCGCAGGACGGCATCGCCGTGGCGCTGCAGCCCTACACCGTCACTACCTGGCCCGACGGTGGCATCCGCACCTCGGTGGACGACCTGTCCCGGTTCTTCATCGCGCTGCTGCAGGGCGGGCGCGTGGACGAAGTGCGGATCCTGAAGCAGGCCTCGGTCGATGAGATGCTGCGCCTGCAGTTCACCGCCGAGCACAAGCCGGCCAACGTCGACCTGGCGGAAAAAAATTCAGGGCTGTTCTGGCAGACCAAGTTCAACACCCGCTACGTCGGCCACGGCGGCAGCGACCCGGGTCTGAAAACCGAGATGCTGGCTTCGCCGGACCTGCGCACGGGGGTGGTGCTGTTCACCAACACCGCCGGTGCGGACACCGACAAGGCCTATGTGGGCATCCTCAAGCTGCTTTTCGCCCGCGCCACAGCGCTGGCCGGGGCCGAACCCAGGCGCTAACGCGGCAACCTCGTGCGCCGACTGGCGCCGGATGCATCGAACCAGGGCATCCGACTCCTTCGACGGTGATCCGTGCGCATGGCGGTCGCCGGGAACGGGGGGCGCTGGCCCAGGAACGCAAGCGCGCTGTGCAGATGTCATCCCGCCGTCATCACCGCGCCGTGATCCGGACCGGACCAAGCTGCCCGTGTGCCGATCGGGCACGGCCCCGGGAACGTCCCCATGCTGCATTACGCGGTCGTCTTCTTTGTCATCGCCATCATCGCGGGCCTGCTGGGTTTCAGCGGTATCGCCGGTGCGGCGTCCAACATCGCCTGGATCCTGTTCGTGGTGTTCCTGATCCTGGCGGTGGTCTCGCTGTTCCGACGCGGCAAGGTCTAGCCGCGGGGAATCGGCGCCGCACGGCAGCACATGCTGCCTGCGGCGCCTTCAGGGTCCAGGCGACGCGGCGCGTTCGTCGTTGCCCGATGTGTCCAGCAGGGTCTCGAGGACCGGACCGAAGCGCGAGCAGTCCCGGGGATCGAGCAGTTCGATAACGTGGACGCGCTGGCTCTGCGTCAGCACACGCAGACGCAGCTCCGGATGCCTCCATTCGTAGGCGATCCGCCCCCAATCCCAATCGTCCGCGGCGGTCCACGGTCCAAGCACGGCCACCACCCGGTCGACATGCGCACCGTCGAAGTCGCCCGCGCGTGCGATGAAGGCGTTCATCGCACCAAGCAGATGCGTTTCCCGTTGCCGATGGCGCAGTCGGACACGGTGCTGCAAGGCCTTGGCGACGATCGCCAGGAGCAGGACGAATAGGAAGAGTTTCACCGCCTAGGCCGCGATCGCGAGCGAGCGGTGGGCCTGCCGCGGGATCAGGGCTGCAGCAGGCATTGGAAGTAGCCCACGTGTTTGCCGTTGGCCAGTGTGGCCTGGCCGATCTGCGTAAAGCCCTGGCGCTCGTGGAAGGCCACCGAGGCCGGGTTGGGCGGCTCCAGGTCGATCTCGCACACAAGGCGCTCATGGCGCTGCGCCCGTGCCCACTGCTTCAATGCCGCGTAGAGCGCGCCGGCCAGGCCCCGGCCCTGCGCGTGGTCGGCCACCACCACGCGGTCGATGTAGACGAAGCGGTCCAGTCGCGCCGCCAGCCAGGCGAAGTTGGCGTTGTCGTAGCGGGCGTCCTGGTCCAGGGCGACCAGCAGCGCATCGGCCTGCCCACAGGTCTGCGCGAAGCAGGCCATGGCGATGAGCCCGGCGAACGCGTCGGGCTCCTGCCAGGACAAGGCCTGGGCATGCGCATTGTTGAGCGCAAGCAGGGCGGGCAGGTCATCGGCCAGGACATCGCGGAAGCTCGCAGGCGTGCTCATCGGTTCATCCATGCGCGGTACCGCGGGCAGGGGCGATGGCGTGCCTCACGGGTGTTCCAGGGCGGGTGGGACGACAGCATGCCGCATCGGCGCGCGATCTCAAGCGCCCGTATCGCCGCCCTCGAGCGCGGTGTCATGACCTCCGGCCAGGTCCGGCCGGCTGCGGCGACCGGCTAGAATGGCGCTCTATGTCGCCCACGCCCCTCACCCTGCTCAAGCCCCTGGCCGGCCGCGCGCTGGAAGCCGCGCTCAACCGCGCCGTCGCGCTGGATCCGGACACCTACGATGCGCTGGCCGCGCTGGAAGGGCGCCGCATCGCCCTGTCGCTGGCATCGCCGCCGCTGGCGCTGGAAATCGCCGTGGCCGAGCAGCACCTGCACGTGGGCCCGGTGCGCGAGCACGCCGAGGCAGACCTGTCGGTGCGCGGCACGCTGGGCGGGCTGCTGGCGCAGCTGTCCTTCGCCCGGCCCGAGCGCGCCACCACGGCGGGCAAGCTGCGCATCTCCGGCGATGCCGAGCTGGCGCATCGTTTGCAGACCCTGGCCTCGCGCTTCGACCCGGACTGGGTCAAGCCCTTCACCGACGTGCTGGGCGATGTGGTCGGCGTGCAGGTCGCGCAGGCCGTGCAGGGCGCGCTGCGGCAGGCGCAGCTGCGTGGCGCCGACCTGGCCCGCACCACCGCCGAGTACCTGACCGAGGAATCGCGCGATGTGGTGCCGCGCGCGGAGCTGGCCGCCTTCCACGACGATGTCGATGCGCTGCGCGATGACGTCGAGCGCCTGGCCGCGCGCATCGGGCGCCTGGGCCCGCGCGCATGATGCTGCCCGGCATGAAGAGCGTGCGCGCCGCGCTGCGGGCCAGCAAGATCGGCCGGGTGCTGATCCGCTACCGCCTGGACGCATTGCTGGATGGCACGCCCGCCGAGCCCTGGCTGCGCCTGGCCCGACCCTTCGTGCCGCGCGCCCGCGACGACGTGGCGGCGATGAGCCGCGGCGCGCGCCTACGCATGGTGCTGCAGGAGCTGGGCCCGATCTTCGTCAAGTTCGGGCAGATCCTGTCCACCCGCCGCGACCTGGTGCCTCCGGACGTGGCCGAGGAGCTGACCCTGCTGCAGGATCGCGTACAGCCCTTCGACGGCCAGACCGCGCGGCGCATCGTCGAGCAGGCGCTGGGCCGGCCGATCGAGGTCGCCTTCGCCAGCTTCGACACCGCGCCGCTGGCGTCGGCCTCCATCGCCCAGGTGCATGCGGCCACGCTGCACGACGGTCGCCAGGTGGTGGTCAAGGTGCTGCGCCCGACCATCGAGCGCGACATCGCCGGCGACATCGCCCTGCTCAAGTCCGCCGCCGCGGTGGTGGACTATGCGCATCCTTCGGCCGACAAGATCCGTCCCAAGGAAGTGGTGGCCGAGATCGAGACCACCCTGGCTGCCGAGCTGGACCTGCAGCGCGAGGGCGCCAACGCCAGTGTGATGCGCCGGTTCTGGAAGGATTCGGACGACCTGTACGTGCCGGAGATCATCTGGACCCACACCGGCGAGCGCGCGCTGACCATGGAGCGGGTGAGCGGCATCCCCTCCGACGACGTGGCGGCGCTGGACGCGGCCGGCGTGGACCGCAAGGCGCTGGCGGCCAAGGGCGTGCGGGTGTTCTACACCCAGGTGTTCCGCGACAACTTCTTCCACGCCGATGCCCACGCCGGCAACATCTGGGTCGATCCGGACCCGGCGCGCCGGCTCAATCCGCGTTTCATCGCGCTGGATTTCGGCATCACCGGGCAGCTGTCCTCGCGCGACCAGTACTACCTGGCCGAGAACTTCATGGCGATCTTCAACAAGGACTATCGCCGTATCGCCGAACTGCACCTGGAGGCGGGCTGGATGCCGGCTACGGTGCGGATCGACGAGCTGGAAGCGGCCGTGCGCGCGGTGTGCGAGCCGTACTTCACCCGGCCGCTGTCGGAGATCTCGCTGGCCGAGGTGCTGGTCAAGCTGTTCCGCACCGCGCAGAAGTACCAGCTGACGCTGCAGCCGCAGCTGATTCTGCTGCAGAAGACCCTGCTCAACATCGAGGGCGTCGGCCGTCAGCTGGACCCGCAGCTGGACATCTGGGCGGTGGCCAAGCCGGTGCTGCAGCGCATCCTGATCAAGCGCTACAGCCCGCGCCATGCGGTCAATGAACTGCGTAAGCGGCTGCCAGAGATCATGACTCAGGCCCCGGACATGCCGCGACTGATCCACAGCTGGCTGCGCCAGCAGGTGGAGGGCCAGCACGAGCTGTCCATGCGCTCCAAGGACCTGGCCCAGCTCAACCTCACCCTGGCGCGGATGCAGCGCCGGGTGGTGACGGCCATCGCCGGTGCCGGCCTGCTGGTGGTGGCCTCGGTGCTGCATGCCTTTGGCGTGGGCGGCCCGGTGCTGCTGGGCGTGCCGCTGCTGACCTGGGTCACCGGCAGTATCGGCGTGGTGTCGCTGCTGTCGGCCTGGCTGCGCAAGTAGGCGCAGATGACCCGCTGCGTCCATCGCGGGCCGTGCGTGCGAGGACCATCGAGGGAGACAGGGCGTGGATGACTTGCAGGCGTTGAAGGACGAGCTGGCGCGCTTTGGCGCCGACAACGATGCGGTGCAGACCGCCCGCGGCAAGCGCATGCTCAACATCACGCCCGACACCGGCCAGCTTCTGGCCGTGCTGGTGCATGCCACGCAGGCCCGACAGGTGCTGGAAGTGGGCACCTCCAACGGCTATTCCACCCTGTGGCTGGCCGAGGCGGCCGCGGCCATCGGGGGCCACGTCACCACCCTGGAATACGCGCAGGACAAGGCCGACCTGGCCGCGGCCAACTTCGCCCGGGCCGGACTGCAAGCCAGCATCACCCAGGTGCTGGGCGATGCCGGACGCTGGCTGGAGGACGCCGCCGATGCCAGCGTGGACCTGCTGTTCCTGGACTCGGACCGCGGTGCCTATCTGGACTGGTGGCCGCACCTGCGGCGCGTGCTCAAGCCCGGCGGCGGGCTGATGGTGGTGGACAACGCCACCTCACACGCCCAGGAGATGGCCGGCTTCATGCAAGCCGTCCGTGCGGATGCGGCGTTCCGCTGCAGCGAGGTCCCCGTCGGCAATGGCCAGTTCATGGCCGTGCGCGCAGCGGCCTGAACCGTCCGCTTGCACTGGTCGGGCGCTTAAAACGGTTTTAATCGCGCCCGGCGAACCTGCTGCCATGCCCCTGCTGCTGCGGAGTTCGCCATGTCGCATCGTTCCTGCGTGAAGCCCGGTCCGGCCCCGACCATGACCATGCACGCCGGAGGCCTGGCATGAAGGCGGCCGTCGCACGCCTGCCGCGGCGCCGCGCCACCCTGGCCCTGCCGCTGGTGCGCCGGGTGGTGCGCGAGGACCTGCCGCAGCTGATGCAGCTGTGTGCGGAGCTGGCCCAGGCGCAGGCGCTGCCCGCGCAGGACGGTCCGCGGCTGGAGCTGCTGGAGGCCCTGTTCGACACCCCGGTGCGGACCTGGGTGTGGGTGGCCGAGCAGCATGGCCAACTGGTGGGCTTCATCGCCGCCAGTGCCGGCCTGGCCTTCCCGCAGCAGCGCTACCACCTGTCCATCGATGCGCTGCACGTCAGCGCGCCCTGGCGCGATGACGGCATCGCCGATGCGCTGCTGACCTTCGCCCGGGCGCGCGCGGCGGAGCTGGACTGCCTGGAACTGCGCGGTCCGCAGCCGGTGCTGGCGCAGCTGCCCGCGCCCGGTCCGCACCCGCCGCTGGTTCGCGTCGGGCAAACGCACGCGCGGCAAAACTGACCCGCGCCGATGTCACCTTCCCCGCGCCGCTGGCGCCGCCGTCTTGCCGTGGCCGCGTTGCTGTCGGCCCTTGCTGGAGTCCTGCTCGTGAATGCCGCCGCCCGTCCCCCTCGCGCCTATCCCGACTCGCCGCAGTTCCATGACGGCGCCTTCCATAACGCGGTGACGCCGAAGGGGCCGCAGGGTGCGGGCGATGTGCTCAAGCTGTGGTGGAAGTTCTTCTTCGGCAAGCGCCCGACCACGCGTCCGGACACGCAGCTGCCGGTGCAGCCGCTGACGCGCGCGGACCTGGAGGCCGCGCCGGACCATCATCTGTGGCGGCTGGGCCATTCCACCGTGCTGATGAAGCTGGACGGCGGCTTCTGGATCACCGACCCGGTGTTCTCCGAGCGGGCCTCGCCGGTGCAGTTCGCCGGGCCCAAGCGCTTCCACGCCCCGGCCATCGCGCTGGACGAGCTGCCGCCGGTGCGCGGGGTCATCCTGTCCCACGACCACTACGACCATCTGGACCGGGCCAGCATCCAGGCCCTGGCCACGCGCGCGCAGGTGTTCCTGACGCCGCTGGGCGTGGGCGACACCCTGGTGCGCTGGGGCGTGGCGCCGGAGCGCGTGATCCAGCTGGACTGGTGGCAGTCCACCCAGGTCGATGGCCTGCATTTCACCGCCACCCCGGCCCAGCATTTCTCCGGGCGCACGCCGTTCCGCAAAAACCCGACGCTGTGGGCCTCCTGGGTGGTGCAGACACCGGCGCTGAAGCTGTTCTTCAGCGGCGACACCGGCTACTTCGACGGCTTCAAGGCCATTGGCGAGCGGCTGGGGCCCTTCGATGTGACCCTGATGGAGAACGGCGCCTACGACCCGCTGTGGTCGGGCGTGCACATGCTGCCCGAGCAGAGCGTGCAGGCCCACCAGGACCTGCGTGGCGGCTGGATGCTGCCCATCCACAACAGCACCTTCGACCTGGCCTTCCACGACTGGCAGGCACCGATGGAAACCGTGCTGTCCCTGGCCGAGCAGCGCGGGGTGTCGCTGTCCACCCCGCGCATGGGCGAGCCGGTCAACCTGCTGGCCATGCGCCCCTTCGAGCGCTGGTGGAAGCCGCTGGTGCGCACGCACGAGCGTGACGCGGCCGCGGTCGGCAACACGCTCAAGCCATCGGCCGGGGAAAGCGCACGCTGATCCCCAGCCCGCGTCCGTCCAGCCCGGTGTGCGCCTCGATGCGCGCGCCGTGGCTGCGGGCGATGCGCGCCACCAGCGACAGGCCGATGCCGCTGCCGCGCTCGCCGTTGCCATTGCTGCCGCGGAAGAAGCGCTCGAAGATGCGTTCGCGCTCGTCCTCCGGCACGCCGGGCCCGTCGTCGCACACGCGCAGCAGCGTGGACTGGCCGGATTCGTCCGGGCCGCAGCACACGCGGATGCGGCCCCCCTGCCCGGCGTAGCGCACGGCGTTGTCCAGCAGGTTGCGCACCAGCACGCCCAGGTCGTCCAGATCGCCGCGGACCTGGGCCGAGTCGCTCTGGATCGCCACGCTCTGCTGCCGCCGCCCGGCCTGGCCCTCGAATTCGCGCACCACCATCATCACCACGTCGGCCAGTTCCACCGTCGCGTCCTCGCCGCGTCGCAGGGAGGCATCCACGCGCGCCGAATCGAGCAACTGCTGGGCCAGCCGGGTGGTGCGCTCGATGCCGTGGGACAGGTGCTCCAGCGCCTGGCGCGCATCGGCCTGCGTGCCCGCGCGCAGGGCCACGTGGGTCTGGGTCAGCAGCGCGGCCAGCGGCGTGCGCAGTTCGTGCGCGGCATCGGCCAGGAACTGGCGCTCGCCCTGCATCGAGGCCGACAGTCGCTCCAGCAGCTCGTTGATCGAATACACCAGCGGCGCGACCTCGCGCGACAGGCCGGCCACCGGCAAGGGCGTCAGGTCGGTCGGTTCGCGCGCGGCGATCTGCGCGCGCAGGCGCTGCATCGGCCGGAAGCTCCAGTGCACCACCGCGGAGATGGCGATGGCCAGCAACAGCACGATGCCCAGGCCCGAGAGCAGGCTGGTCTTGAGCCAGTGCAGGAACTCGGTGCGCAGGCCAGAGCGCGGCAGGGCCACCTGCACCTGCACGCGGTGGGTCGCATCGCTGACCGCGTAGACGCGCCATTGCTCCTGCTCGGTGGTCAGCAGGCTGTAGCCGGGCCGCATCGACGGCTGGAACGGCGTTCGTGGCGCGCCGGCCGAGTTCACCAGCCCCAGGCCGGTGTCCAGCGCCCACACCTGGAACTGCATCTTGTAGAACTCAGGCCCGTGCTGCGGCGGCAGCGCCTCGTGCTCCAGCTGCAGGCGCGGCTTGCGCCCGGCGTTGCCCACGTCGGCCGGCAGCGACAGCAGGATCTGCTCGCCGACCTCGCGCAGGGACTGGTCCCACTGCGCGTTCTGCTGGTTGCTGACCTGGCTGTACTGGCAGGCCACGGTGATCAGCCAGCCCACCACCAGGCAGCCCATCAGCGCGCCCAGCAGTTTCTTCTTCAGCGAGGGGTGGTAGCCCTCGCAGCGCTCGTGCCAGCGGCCAGGGCCGTGCCAGCGCTGGTGCCGGTGCCGGTGCCGGTGCCAGCGGTTCATGCCTCGTCTCCGACGCGGTAGCCGTAGCCGTGCTCGGTGACGATGATCTCCTCGCCCAGCTTGCGTCGCAGCTGGTGGATGTACACGGCGATGGTGTTGCTCTCGATGGTGCCGTCGCCGCCGTAGACCAGCGCTTCCAGCGCATCGCGCGCCACCACCCGGCCGCGGCGCTCCATCAGCGCCAGCAGCGTGCGGTACTCGTGCACGCCCAGCTTCACCGGCACGCCGGCGCGGCTGACGCTGCGCGCGGCCGGGTCGATGACGATGTCGCGCCACAGCAGCTGCGGCGCCACCCGGCCCTGGCTGCGCCGCACCACCGCCCGCAGGCGCGCGCACAGCTCATCGGTCTGGAAGGGCTTGACCACGTAGTCGTCCGCGCCGGCATCCAGCCCGCGGATGCGGTCGCTGAGCTGGTCGCGCGCGGTCACGATCAGCACCGGGGTGGTGTCGTAGCGCTGGCGCATGGCCGAGAGCACGTCCAGCCCCGAGCCCTGCGGCAGGCCCAGGTCCAGCAGCACCGCCTCGAAGCCATGGTCCACCAGCGCGGTCCGCGCGCTGGCGGCATCGGCCGCGCGGGTCACCTCCCAGCCGTCCTGGACCAATGCGGCGGCCACGGCATCGCCGAGCATGCGGTCGTCTTCGACAAGGAGAAGCTGGGACACGGAAGATCCTGAAGGAAAGCGGCAGGGTGCGAGGGTGCGGCCAAGTCTTTAAAACCGTCTTAAACAAGGTCTGGGCCGCGGGCGCTGCGATAATGCCGCGCTTTGCGCCCGCCGATGCCCGTCATGCCTTCCGATTCCGCCCCGCCCGACGCGTCGCTGCCGCTGCAGGTGCTGTACGCCGACCCGCGCTTTGCGGTGATCGACAAGCCCGCCGGACTGATGATGCACGACAGCGCCCTGGCCCGTAGCGAGGACGAGTTCCTGGCCGATCGCCTGCGCGCGCAGTTCGGGCAGGCGATCTTCCTGATCCATCGGCTGGACCGCGCCACCAGCGGCTGCGTGCTGGTCGGCTTCGACCGCGAGGTGGCCGGCTTGCTCGGCAAGGCGCTGATGGCCGGCCAGATCCGCAAGGACTACCTGGCCATCTGCCGCGGCTGGCCGGAGGAGGGTGCCTTCACCGTCGACCACGACCTGGACGGCGGCCCGGGCAAGCCGGTCAAGAAATCGGCAATCACCCACTTCCGTCGCCTGGCCACCGGCGAACTGCCGATCCCTAGCGGCGGCTTTGAGACCTCGCGCTATGCGCTGATGCGCTGCCAGCCGCAGACCGGGCGCTACCGGCAGATCCGCAGGCACCTCAAGCATCTGTCGCATCACCTGATCGGCGATACCAGCCATGGCGATGGCCGCCACAACCGTGCCTTTCGCATGCAGGGCATCCACCGCATGCTGCTGCACGCCTCGCAGCTGGCATTCGCCCATCCCACCACCGGCGAGCGGGTGACGGCGATGGCGCCGCTGGACCACGACCTGCGCAAGGCCTTCGACCTGTTCGGCTGGGACCACGACACGCGTTGAGCGGCGGTGCTGCAGCGCGTCAGATCCGCTTTGCCGCGTGGTGCGCTGCAGCGTGCCTGCATGCTGCAGCGCACGCATCGCCATGCTGGGTCCTGAGCAGACTTCCCATTGCACGAATGTCAGCCAATTCCGTGCAATGGACCCCAAGGATTTAGACCAAAGGCGAGCAGTGCGCGCCGTACGGCGCCGTATGATGCACGGACGAAAAACCATGCTGTGGGAGAGGGGGAGCAAGATGATGAACAAGCGCGTGCTGGCAATGGCAGTGGGTGCGGTGTGTGCGGGTGCGAGCGGGCTGGCCTCGGCCGGTGCGCTGGATCGTTCGGGGCAGTCGGTCGCCGCCTTCCTGCGGCCGGGCAACTACGCCGAGTACGGCGGTTCGTTCCTGAGCCCGACGGTCGAGGGCGTGGACCGCAACGGCGATGCCACCGGCGATATGGGCAGCAGCTACAGCTTCATTGGCGCGGCGATCAAGCTGCAGCCGACCGAGAAGTTTTCCTTCGGCCTGATCTACGACGAGCCCTTCGGCGCGGCGGCCGAGTACAAGCGCGAAGGCGCCTTCGTCGCCTCGCCGACCGACCCGGTCCTGACCGGCCTGCCGGTGGTGTCCGGCCCCAGCATCGTCTCCGGTGGCCAGCTGGCCGCCTTCGGCCTGAACTCGGGCATCGAAGGCGACACCGAGGTGCAGGTGCGCACCCGCAACCTGTCGGCACTGGTGGGCTTCCAGCCGACCGAGAACTGGAACATCTACGGCGGCGCGGCCTACCAGCAGATCAAGGGTGATGTGAACCTGCGTGGCGAGACCTACTCGGTCTTCAACGGCTACGACCTGTCCGTGCCCACCACCGGCGAATGGGGTTGGCTGGCGGGCGTGGCCTATCAGATCCCGGAGATCGCGCTGAAGGTCTCGCTGACCTATCGCTCGGAGATCGACTACGAGATCGACGCCAACGAGTCCATGCCGATGGTCGCCGCGCTGGGCGCCAACAGCGCACAGCTGGGCGGTCTGATCCAGCAGCTGGTGCGGGCCGGCCGCATTCCGCCGGCTACCGGGCAGGCCATCGGCGGGGCGCTTGCCAACCTGCGCGGCGGCTTCACCCCGGGCACCACCGACCTGACCACGCCGCAGTCGGTCAACCTGGATTTCCAGACCGGCATCATGGCCGACACCATCGCCTTCGGTAACGTGCGTTGGGTGCAGTGGTCCAAGTTCTCCGTGCAGCCCTCGGCCTTCGGCCAGCTGTCGCGGGCGGTCGGTCCGCTGGTGGGCCAGCCCAACGGCTTCAACCTGGTGGACTACTCCGAGGACCAGTGGTCGGCCAACCTGGGCCTGGGCCGCAAGCTCGCCCAGACGCTGAGCGGTTCGCTGTCGGTGGGCTGGGACAGCGGCGCCGGCAACCCGGTGACCACGCTGGGCCCGACCGAGGGCTACTGGAACGTCGGCGTGGGCCTGCGCTACAGCCCGACGCCGAACATCGAGATCTCCGGCGGCATGAAGTACTTCTGGCTGGGCGATGCCACCGCCGAGACCGGTGCGCGCAGCTATGCCGGCGAGTTCACCGACAACCATGCGCTGGCCGGTTCAATCAAGTTCGGCTTCCTGTTCTGAGCCACACCTTCGGATGACCGGATCGAAGAAGGCGCCGCAAGGCGCCTTCTTTTTTGCGCCTCTCCCGACGCAGCGGCTCAGGAGCGAAGGTAAGGCGTGGCCTATCGCCGCTTGGCAGGGCAGCGGTCCGTCGGGTGGCAAGCGCACCTTGCCCTGTGGGAGGGGCTTTAGCCGCGAAGAGGCTTTCCCGGAAACACCTCTTCGCGGCTATACCCGCTCCCACAGAAGGCACGCTAGCCGACGCGCAGCGCGGCCAGGACGAACAGGGCCAACGTGCAGCCCAGCCCGACGAACCACACCAGACTACGCAAGGCCGCCTTGCCGGCGATGTAGCACAGGCCATGGGCGATGCGCGCCAGGGTGATCGCCAGCATCAGTGCCGCGGCCGTGTGCGCCGGCACGCCGGCCAGCTGTGCCATCAACAGCCCCGCGGCGATCAGCGGAAAGGCCTCCAAGCCATTGAGATGCGCCGCATGCGCGCGCTGGGCCAGCGGGTTCTGCTGCCTGGCCATCCACTGCCGCGGATCGCGGTTGTCATAGCGCGTGCCGGCCACGGCCTTGGCGGTGGCGATCCACACATACGGCAGCACGCCCAGCACGAGCAGGCACCAGTAAGCGAGGGCATAGGTCATCGCGGATCCTCGTGGAAAGCGGGCAGCTTAGCCATGCGCGTGTCCCGCCAGGCTGGCGACTGGTTCATGCTGGGCCGCTGCAGCGACGATTCCCGAATGCGGAAACGACATACGCGCGAGACCTGAGCGCATCCTGTGGGAGCGGCTTTAGCCGCGAAGAGGCTTTCCCGGGAAAGCTTCTTCACGGCTGATGGCCCGAGGCCACCCAGAGCCGCTCCCACATGCTGTGTGCAACGGGCGAGTGGGGGCGAAGCCAGGGGTTTCGAGGCGCATCGCGGTGCCTCGGCTGCTGCAGCGCTTGACCGACCGCCGCGCTCAGGGCTCCTGCGGCTGCATCATCGCATCGCGCGCGGCCTTGAACGGACTGCCGGCGTAGAAGTTGGGCCAGGCATCGCCGCCGGCCAGCTGGCGGCCCACGCCGTACAGCGCTTCCAGGTCCTGCAGGGTGCCGTCGAGCTTCCAGGTCGCCGGGTCGTACTGATCGGCCGGCGAGTGGTAGCGGTGCTTGCCGTAGTCGGCCGCATAGGCCTCACCGGCGGCCTTGCCGCCCTCGAGCAGGTCATCGCCGCCGTCGGTGTACAGCGCCGGCACGCCGGCCTTGGCGAAGTTGAAGTGATCCGAGCGGAAGTAGAAGCCGCTCTGCGGCGAGGATTCCGGGTGCAGGGTGCGGCCCTGGGCGGTGGCGATCGGCTTGAGGATGTCTTCCAGCTCCGAGGCGCCCATGCCCGTCACCGTCATGTCCCGGGTCTTGCCGGCCACGGACATGGCATCGATGTTGATCACCCCGGCGATCTTGTTCAGCGGGAAGGTCGGGTGGGCGACGTAGTACTTGGAGCCAAGCAAGCCCGACTCCTCCAGCGTCACCGCCAGGAACACCACCGAACGCTTGGGCTTGGGATCCTGGTGGGCGAAGGCATCGGCGATCTCCAGGATGCCGGCGGTGCCGGTGGCGTTGTCCACCGCGCCGTTGTAGATGTTGTCGCCCGCCTCGCCCTCGTGCTTGCCCAGGTGGTCCCAGTGGGCCATGTACAGCACCGCCTCGTCGGGCCGCTCGCTGCCGGGCAGCACGCCGATGACGTTGCGCGAGGTCTTCTCGGTGGTCGTGCTCTTCAGGTCGAAGCTGACCGTGGCCTTCAGCGGCACCGGCTTGAACCCGCGCCTGGAGGCGTCCTTGTAGGCCTGGTCCAGATTCAGCCCGGCGCCGGCGAACAGGGTGCGGGCCTGCGCCTGGGTGATCCAGCCCTGCGCCGGCACGCGCGCATCCGGGTCGTCCTTGGCCGGCAGGTCGTACTGCGGGCCGGACCAGGAGTTCTTCACCACGTCCCAGCCGTAGCTGGCGCCGGCATCGTCATGGACGATGATCGCCGCGGCCGCGCCCTTGCGTGCGGCTTCCTCGAACTTGTAGGTCCAGCGGCCGTAGTAGGTCATCTTGCTGCCGTCGAACAGCGTCGCGTCCTGGGTGTGGAAGCCCGGGTCGTTGACGAACATCACCACCGTCTTGCCCTTCCAGTCCTGGCCGGCGTAGTCGTTCCATTGCTGCTCCGGCGCATCCACGCCGTAGCCGACGAACACCAGCTCGCTGTCGTCCACCTTGACCTCGGGCTGGCCGGTGCGCGTGCCCAGCACCATGTCCTGGCCGAACTTGAGCGTGCGCGTCTGCTCGCCCTGCCTGATGGCCAGGGTGGTGTGCTCGTCGGCGGTGGTTTCCACCATGGGCACGTCCTGGGTCCAGCTGCCGTTGTTGCCCGGCTGCAGGCCGATGCGCTGCATCTGCTGGGTCAGGTAGGCCACGGTCTTGTCCTCGCCCACCGAGCCGGGGGCGCGGCCCTCGAACTCGTCCGAGGCCAGGGTCTTGACCAACTCGCCGAAGTCCTCGGTATTGAGCTCGGGCGAGAAGGCGTGGGCCGAGGCAGGGGCCTGGCCCGGCGTGGCGCTGGCGGGCGCCGGATCGGCGGACTCGCGCTTGCACGCCGACAGGGCGGCCATGACGGCCAGGCCGAGCAGCAGGTGTCGTGACATCAGGACATTCCGGTGAAAGAAACCCCGGAGTTTACCCAGGACGACCTTCGGCCCGATGTGCCGAAGGTCGTCTCCCCAGACGTTGGATCAGTCTTTCGGCGCGCTCGGCGTGTCGAACGAAATCGCCGTTGCGCCCGTGATCGCACCGGTCTTGGCGGTGCTGTGCACGTACAGCTTGACCGGCAGTTCGAACTCCAGCGGGCCATCGACCACGGCGTTGGGCCCGATCACCACGCGCGGCAGCTGCGAGCGCTTGCTGGTGTAGGTGTTCTTGGGCTTCTTCAGCCGGACCTTGCCTTTGACATGCGAGCCGACGCCGACGGTGACATTGCTGCTGACGAAGGTGATGTCGCCGTCCACCTCGGTCTGCACCAGGCCGATCTCGCCGCTGACTGCGGTCACATCGCCTTCGATCTTGCCGCCGCGGTCGACGAAGATGTTGCCGCTGACCGAGGTGACATCGCCGCCGATGACCGCATCGCGGCCCACGGTGAGGTTGCCGCTGACGGTGGTCAGGTCCTTGGTCCTGACCTTGTCGGCGAGTTTGAGATCGCCGCTGACCGTGGTGGCTTCCTCGATGCCGACGTCCGCGCCGATGGTGACATCGCCGCTGACCGAGTTGACGCTGCCGGCCTGCACGCCGGCATCGACATCGATATCGCCGCTGACCGTGGCCAGCTCGCCGTACTTCTGCCCGGCGGCGGCATGGATATCGCCGGAAATCTTGCTCAGGTCCTGCTGGGCCAGGGCCGGGGTGGCGGCCAGCAGGGCCAGCCACAGGATGGATCGCGGTACGCGCATGGTCTGTCTCTCCACGATGAATGATGGCGGGCGCTGTGCCAGCGACCCTCACCGGCATCGCACCATGCCTGGCTACAATCGGCACCTGCCTGAAGTCACTAGGAAATCCGTCGTGCCCCCAGCCATTGCCCGCCCGGCCTTCGCCTGTGTCCCTTGCGGGCCCGGGGTGGACGGTGGGCGCGCATGGGCGCCAGGCAACGGGGGCATGATCGCCGGATGCGCGTGCTGAGGCCTGGCCGCATGCGCCCGGCGCTGCATCTGCTGCTGCTCACCGCGCTGGCGCTGCCGGCCGCGACAGGGCTGGCGCAGAGCACCGGCGAGACCCAGAAGCGCCTGGAGCGCGTGCGCGGCGAGCTCAAGAGCATCAGCGCCGAGCGGCGCAAGCTGGAGGACCAGCGCGGCGATGCCTCGCGCGACCTGCGCCAGGCCGATGCCAAGGTCGCCACCACCAGCCGCGCGCTGAGCGAGACCGAGGCCGCCATCGCCCGCGAGGCCAGCGCCCTGGCCGAGCTGCAGGCGCGCCGCGATGCCATGCGCACGCACCTGGAAGCCCAGCGCAGGCAGCTGGTGGCGCTGGTGCGCGCGGCCTACCAGCAGGGCGAGGACGCGCCGCTGAAGGTGTTGCTGTCGCAGGAACATCTGGGCGATGCCGGTCGGGCCATGGCCTATCACGGCTACCTGCAGCGCGATCACGCCAGGCGCATCGCCGCCCTCACCACGCAGATGCAGGCGCTGACCCAGGTCGAGCAGGAGATCACCGACCGTCGCCAGGCCCTGGCCGCCACCCGCGCCCAGCAGAAGCAGCAGGTCGACGCGCTGCAGCAGGACCGCAAGAGCCGGGCCACGGTGGTGGCCCAGCTGGAGGAGCGCTACAAGGACCGCAGCGAGCGCGAGCAGGCGCTGGGCCGCGATGCCAAGTCGCTGGAAACCCTGCTGGCCAACCTGCGCGCCGCCGCGCGCAAGGCCGAGGCCGAACGCCGTGCCGCCGAGGCCAGGCGCGTGGCCGAAGAGCGCGCCGCCGCCAAGGCCGCGGCCACCGCCAAGGCCGAAGGCAAGCCCGCGCCGCCGCGCCCGGAGCGCAAGGTGCCGCCCACCGTGGCCAGTGCGCCGGCGTTGAAGGTCGGTGGCCTGAGCTGGCCGGTCAGCGGCAACCTGCTGGCCAGGTTCGGCGGGCGCATGCCCGATGGCCGCAGCAGCTCGGGCGTGCTGATCGGCGCCAGCGCCGGAGCCACGGTCACCGCCGTGGCTGAGGGCACGGTGGTGTTCTCCGACTGGATGACCGGCTACGGCAACATCCTGATCATCGACCACGGCAACGGCTACATGAGCCTGTACGCGCACAACGAGGCGCTGCTGCGCGAGGTCGGCGCCACGGTCAAGCGTGGCGAGTCGGTGGCCAAGGTCGGCAGCTCCGGCGGCCAGGGCATGCCGGCGCTGTACTTCGAACTGCGTCGCAACGGCCAGCCGGTGGATCCTTCTTCCTGGCTGCAGCGGCAGTGATCGCGCGCCCCAGGGAATGGCCGATGCGCGGGGGCAACGGGTTTTTCCGCCGCGCTCGCGCATAATCCGGCCTCCCGCGTCGTTTCCCGGAGTGCGTCGAATGCGTCTGTCCTTCTCCCTGCTTCTGCTGCTGGCCGCCACCCCGGCGCTGGCACAGGAACGCGCCGCCGAACCTGTCAGCGGCGAGCAGGACACGGTGGCCGCCAGCGACGACCCCAACGCCGCCGAGAACGCGCCCTCCAAGGTGCCGCTGGACGAGATCCGCCGCTACGTGGCCGTGTTCAACGCGGTCAAGGAAGCCTACGTCGAGCCGGTGGACGACAAGAAGCTGATGCAGTCGGCCATCCGCGGCCTGCTGCTGGACCTGGACCCGCACAGTACCTACTTCGACAAGGAGGATGCCGAGGCCTTCGACGAACAGGCCTCCGGCGCCTACGACGGCATCGGCGTGGAACTGCTGGCGCAGCCGGACAACACCTTGCGCGTGGTCGCCCCCATCGACGACACCCCGGCCGCGCGCGCGGGCATCAAGTCCGGCGATGTGATCGTCGCGGTGGACGGCAAGCCGCTGCCCAGCGACGACAGCATGTCGCCGCTGCGTGGCCCGACCGGCAGCCAGGTCAAGCTGACCCTGGTGCGCGAGGGTCGCGAGGGGCCCTTCGATGTCACCGTCACCCGCCAGACCATCCGCGTGGCCAGCGTGCGCTCGCGCCTGCTGGAGCCGGGCTACGGCTACATCCGCATCAGCGCCTTCCAGGCCGATACCGGCGCGGCCTTCCAGCAGCAGCTGGATGCGCTGCAGGCCAAGGGCGCGCTCAAGGGGCTGGTGCTGGACCTGCGCAGCAATCCCGGTGGCCTGCTCAATGCCGCCGTGCAGGTCGCCGACGAGCTGCTGGACAAGGGCGTGATCGTCACCACCCGTGGCCGCATTGCGGTGAGCGATTCGGAATTCGACGCCACCCCGGGCGATCGCATGCATGGCAAGCCGGTGGTGGTGCTGGTGGATGCCGGCTCGGCCAGCGCCGCAGAAGTGCTAGCTGGTGCGCTGCGCGACAACGACCGCGCCCGCGTGGTCGGCAGCCGCACCTTCGGCAAGGGCTCGGTGCAGACCGTGCTGCCGCTGGACAACGGCGACTCGGTCAAGCTGACCACCGCGCGTTACTACACGCCCAGCGGCAAGTCGATCCAGGCCAGCGGCATCGTGCCGGACGTGGTGTTCCAGGCCCCGGCCTCGCAGGACAAGCCCGCCAGCATCGCCGACTACAGCGAGGCGACCCTGCCCGGCCACCTGCACGGGGACAACGAGGGCGCCGAGGGCTATACCGCCGGTGACCTGCTCGAAGGCGATGGCTACATCACCTCGGCTCTGAACGAGCTCAAGCAGCCGGGCAGCTACGCCAAGGCGCAGGCAGCCAAGGGCGCCAAGGCGGCGAAAGCGCCTGCTGGCGCCAAGCCCAAGGCCGCCGCGGACAAGGCAGCGACCAAGCCTGTGCCGGCGCCCGCCAGGCCGCAGGCCCCGGCCAGCGTGCCGGCGAGCGAGCCTGCCAAGCCAGAAGCGCCGACCCCGCCGCCGGCTGCCGAGTCGGCCAAGCCGAAGCAGCCCTAAAAGCAGAAGCGACTGTGAGAGCGGCCCTAGGCCACCTAGAGCCGCTTCGATAGAGAAACTGTCACCTGCCGGCTGTCCTCGTCGGCCGGGTCCCTGACTTCGATGATCCGCTGCGGCGCATGGCAGCCAACTCACCTGGCATCGCAACGCGACCCTGGCCGGGCTGCTCAGCGCGGCTTGGCAGGCACGGGGAAGGGCGTGACCACCTTCTCGCCACTGATGGCATCGCGAATCGCCGACTGGCCTTTCTTCTCGACTTCCTCGATCCGCACCACGCTCTGCATCGGCAGATGCAGCATGCGGGTGTTGCCGAACTCCTCGCGCAGGCGTTCCTCGGTCGGGTCCACCACCAACCCTTCGTGCAGGTCGAAGACCAGCTCGCCGACCTCGGTGAAGCCCCACATCGTGTTCGATGTGCCGACATGGCGGGCGTAGAGCTCGTAGACCTTGCCGTGGTTGAGGAAGGTCACCTTGTAGAGAATCTTGCTGGACATCGCGGCGATCGATTCGGCGAGACGAGGAAACCCCACATGTCTGGGCACCGCCCCCCAAACGCAAGTGCCCGCGGCCACCCACTCACTCCTCACTCCTCTCCACTCACTCCTCGATCAGTAGCCCTTGCGCTTGCGCAGCCGCCGCGCGATGGCCGCGCGCACCCACAGCGCGAACACCACGCCGAACAGGAACCCGGCGATGTGCGCCGGCCAGGCCACCGCCCCCAACGCCGGCCCGAAGTAGGCGAAGCCGAACTGCAGCAGCGCCCACATGCCGATCAACAGCGAGGCCGGCGCCTTCACGAACTGCAGGAACAGGCCCAGCGGCAGCACGATGCCCAGGCGCGCATTCGGGAACAGCGCCAGGTAGGCCCCGATCACCGCCGACACCGCGCCGCTGGCACCGATGATCACCCGGTCCGGGGACTGGATGGCCAGCACCGCGGCCAGGTTGGCCACAGCACCGCCGACGAAGAACAACAGCAGGAAGCGCCATGGCCCCATGCTGCGTTCGGCCGGCAGGCCGAAGATCAGCAGGAACACCAGGTTGCCCAGCAGGTGCGCCCAGTCCGCATGCAGCAGCAGCGCGGTGAACAGCCGCAGCACGGTCCCGTCGTGCAGGCTGGCAGCCCAGGCCTGCGGCGAATCCAGGCCCCCGGACAGCGCGCCCCAGGCGATCACCAGGTCGCGATAGGCGTTGTTCGGCCGGGTCACCGCCCACAGGTAGGCGGCCAGCAGCGAGGCCAGCAGCAGCGGCGTGGCCCAGCGCCAATGCGCTTTGCGACGGGAGGGAATGGCGACGAACATCGGCATGGACTGTAATGGCGGGACCGCGCGAACGACATGGCGCGCCGGGAAAGAGGCAGACAGGCCCGACAAAGTCGGGGCGAATGTTACCGATTTGTTAGAAATGCCCGATATACTTGCATACGGCGTCGTATGTCGGGAGGGGTTCCGGCAGGTGGTCAGGATGACTCCACCGACGCGTTGATGCACACCACAACAATCCGGAGCGCGACACGTCATGCAGAATCTTTCTACTTTCGCCCGTCTTTCCGCCCTGAGCTTGGGCATTGTCGGCGCCCTGGCCGCAGGCCACGCCCACGCCGCCGCCTTCCAGCTCAAGGAAAACAGCGCCAAGGGCCTGGGCCGCGCCTTCGCTGGCTCCGGCAGCGCGCCGGACGATGCCTCGATCATCGCCGTGAACCCGGCAGGCATGCGCCAGCTCGACGGCCGCGTGTTCCAGGCCGACGTCAGCGCCATCCAGTTCTCCGCCAAGTTCCAGGGCAGTGGCACCTACGCCAGCGGCGGGCCGATGTCCGGCGGCAACGGCGGCGACGCCGGCATGATCGCGCCGGTGCCGGCGATGTATTTCCATCTGCCCTTCGGCGCAGACGACAACATGCACTTCGGTACCTCGCTGACCGTGCCGTTCGGCTTCAAGACCGAATACGACCGCGACTGGGTCGGCCGCTACAACGGCGTCAAGACCGAGCTGCAGGCGGTGGACCTGAACTTCGCCTTCTCCTACGACGTCAACCCGTACGTGTCCTTCGGCGCGTCGGTGTTCGCCGAGCGCCTGGACATCGACCTGACCAACGCCATCGACTTCGGCACCCTGCTGGCCGCGCGTCGCGTGCCGGGCTTCGCCCCGGGCAGCGCCGATGGCTTCTCGCGCATCAAGGGCGACAACACCGAGGTCGGCTTCACTCTCGGCGGCTTGTTCAGTGTCGATGAGAATACCCACATCGGCTTCAGCTACCGCTCGCAGGTCGAGCACAAGATCACCGGCGGCGACGCCAGGTTCACCGTGCCGGGCAATGCCGCCACCGTGCTGGGCGTGGCCGCGCCGGGTACCTTCGTCGATACCGAGGGTCGGGCCACGGTCAAGCTGCCGGCCAGCGCTACGGCCAGCTTCACCCACAACATCAACGACCAGTGGTCGGTGATGGCCGACGTCACCCGCACGGCCTGGAGCAAGTTCGACAAGGTCACCGTCGACTTCGCTTCCAACCAGCCCGACAGCGTGCTGGACTTCTCCTACCGCGACACCACCTTCGTGTCGCTGGGCACCGACTACCGCATGAGCGACACGCTGACCCTGCGTGGCGGCCTGGCCTACGACCAGACCCCGACCACCGACGAGCACCGCGACGTGCGCGTGCCGGACGCGACCCGCAAGTGGGTCTCGCTGGGCCTGAGCTGGAGGCCGTCCGAGCAGGCTGAGTACAACCTCGGCTACACACACCTGTTCACCAGCGACCCGGCCGTGGCCACCACCAGCGCCACCGGTAACCGCCTGGTCGGCGACTACGAGGTCAGCGGCAACGTGCTGGCCGCCTCGGTGCACTACAAGTTCTGATCCGGCATCGCGTTGGCGATGTTCAAAAGCCCTGCTTCGGCAGGGCTTTTTTCTTGGTTCTCCGCTGGCGCCTGGCTGGCAGGTCCGCACCCCAGGGCAATCCGCAAGCAGCGATCGGCGAGCGTTGTTGGGCGCACGCAGGTCGAGCCGTGATGACCCGAAGGACGGTCCTGGTGCGCTGGCTTCGCCAAGCAGCCTGGCCCTGAGTCGGGCATGGCTCCTCGGCTCGGTCAGCCATCCCTGGCTGACTCGCCGCCGCGGGCCATCCTGGCCCGCTTTCCGCCATGCCCGACTCAGGTCCAGGCTCGGCAGCGGATGGGTTTCCATTCTCCAAACGAAAGGCTTCCGGCCTGGGGCGTGCTGCAGAGCCGTAGGGTGGATGACGCTTCTCCATCCACCATCGCCACCGGTGCCAAGGAGCCTGACCCGTGCAGCAGCGGCTCTACCGCCGTGGCTGCGGCAAGCGAGGCCTGCCAGCCTTCGCTGCACCTCACCCAGCTGCATGACGCCGCTGCCGGAAAACGCCACAAGCAGGCTCAACCTTTGGTCGACCCCGTTGCAATGTGTTGCCGAAGCCCTTGATTTCAGGCGCGTTTTAGCTGCGGCGCAGCATTTTTTCAGCTTGCCGCCCATGTGAAAGCGGGACTACCATCGAAACGGTCTTCGCGGGCTGGGTGCCTGGCAGCGTCGGCATGATTGAAGTGGCTCCACTCCCTTCGGGCGGGGCGGGCGCGCGACTGACGCTGCGACCTCCCCGGGCATTGTCCGCACGGCAGTTCGTGCTGCTGTTCGGCGTGCTGTGCGGTGCCATGTGGCTGGTGGCGGGACTGGGGTGGTGGACCGGCAACGTGTTCGCCCCCGTGTTCGCGCTGCTGCACAGCACGCTGCTGGGGCTGTCCCTGCGCTGGCTGTGGCGGGAGGGTGAGCGCGACGAGGTCATCGCCGTGGCACCCGATGCGGTTGAGGTCAGGCGGTCCCGGTTGCCTGCGGCGGTGTTCCGTGCGCATCCCTACTGGGTCCGGCTGAATGTGGGTGGACAAGGTGAATGGATTTCGCTGTCCTCCAGCGGCAGGCGGGTCGAAGTCGGCGCTTTTCTCGGGCCGGCCGAACGCCAGGTGCTGGCGGGACAGTTGCAGGATCTCCTGGCGGCCGTGGCAGGCCGCGACCGATGACGCGTTGAGGGTCTAGGCAAATGCGGCGAGCGATGGGGTGGGGCGGACGTTGGATGATGGCCATGGCGGCGATTAGCGCGCCGATGCTGGCCGTGGCGCAGGCGGCCGATCCCAAGGAGTGGCAGCTCAACATGGGCCGCGGGGTGACCCATACCGCGCGCATGGCCTACGAGGCGCACATGGTGGCGCTGTGGGTCTGCGTGATCATCGGCCTGATCGTGTTCGGCGCGATGGGCTATGCGATGTTCAAGTTCCGCAAGTCCAAGGGCGCGGTCGCCGCGACCTTCTCGCACAACACCACCGCCGAGATCATCTGGACGGTGATCCCGGTGATCATCCTGGTGGTCATGGCCTGGCCGGCCACGGCCAAGCTGATCGCCATGTACGACACCCGCGAGTCGGAGATGACGGTCAAGGTCACCGGCTACCAATGGATGTGGAAGTACGAATACCTGGGCGAGGACGTCTCGCTGACCAGCCGCCTGGACCGCGAATCGGACCGCATCCGCCAGAGCGGCCAGCGCCCGGACGCGGCGGCCAACCCGCATTACCTGCTGGACGTGGACAACGCACTGGTCCTGCCGGTGGACACCAAGATCCGCTTCGTGATCACCGCCGATGACGTCATCCACTCCTGGTGGGTGCCGGCGCTGGGCTGGAAGCAGGATGCGATCCCCGGCCTGATCAACGAGGCCTGGACCAACATCGAGCAGCCCGGCATCTACCGCGGCCAGTGCGCCGAGCTGTGCGGCAAGGACCATGGCTTCATGCCGATCGTGGTGCGCGCCGTGCCCAAGGCCGAATACCAGCAGTGGCTGGCCTCGCGCAAACCCGCGCCGGCCGAGGCCGCGCCTGCGCCCGCGCCTGCCCAAGGCGCGCCGGCCGCGCCCGAGGGCCAGCCGGCCGAAACTCCCGCCGCCGAAGCCGCGCCCGCGCCCGCGCAGGCCTGACCGCTTCCACGCTCGCTGCTTTTTCGAGGATTCGTCCATGGCTCACACCGCCACCGATCACCACGATGACCACCACGGCCATCACCAGCAGAGCTTCATGGAGCGTTGGTTCTTCTCGACCAACCACAAGGACATTGGGACGCTGTACCTGATTTTCAGCTTCATCATGTTCATCATCGGTGCGGCGATGAGCGTGGTGATCCGCGCCGAGCTGATGGCGCCGGGCCTGCAGTTCGTCAAGCCCGAGTTCTTCAACCAGATGACCACCGTGCACGCGCTGGTGATGATCTTCGGCGGCGTGATGCCGGCTTTCGTCGGCCTGGGCAACTGGATGATCCCGCTGCAGATCGGCGCGCCGGACATGGCGCTGCCGCGCATGAACAACTGGTCGTTCTGGCTGCTGCCGGTGGCCTTCACCATGCTGCTGCTGACGCTGTTCCTGCCGGGCGGCGCGCCGGCCGGCGGCTGGACGCTGTATCCGCCGCTGTCGCTGCAGGGCGGCGCCAACGTGGCCTTCACCGTGTTCGCCATCCACGTGGCCGGCATCAGCTCGATCATGGGCGCGATCAACATCATCGCCACCATCCTCAACATGCGCGCGCCGGGCATCGACCTGCTGAAGATGCCGATCTTCGTGTGGACCTGGCTGATCACCGCCTTCCTGCTGATCGCGGTGATGCCGGTGCTGGCCGGCGCGGTGACCATGCTGCTGACCGACAAGTTCTTCGGCACCAGCTTCTTCAATGCCGCCGGCGGCGGCGACCCGGTGATGTTCCAGCACATCTTCTGGTTCTTCGGGCACCCCGAGGTCTACATCATGATCCTGCCGGCCTTCGGCGTGGTCAGCGAGATTCTGCCGACCTTCAGCCGCAAGCCGCTGTTCGGCTACCAGGCCATGGTCTACGCCACCGCCTCGATCGCCTTCCTGTCCTTCATCGTGTGGGCGCACCACATGTTCGCGGTGGGCATGCCGCTGGGCGGCGAGATCTACTTCATGTTCGCCACCATGCTGATCGCCATCCCCACCGGGGTGAAGGTGTTCAACTGGGTCAGCACCATGTGGAAGGGCTCGCTGTCCTTCGAAACGCCCATGCTGTGGGCGGTGGCCTTCGTCATCCTGTTCACCATCGGCGGCTTCTCCGGCCTGATGCTGGCCATCGTGCCGGCCGACTTCCAGTACCACGACACCTACTTCGTGGTGGCGCACTTCCACTACGTACTGGTCACCGGCGCGCTGTTCTCCATCATCGCCGCCACCTACTACTGGTGGCCGAAGTGGACCGGGCGCATGTACAGCGAGTTCTGGGGCAAGGTGCATTTCTGGTGGACGATGGTGTTCGTCAACCTGCTGTTCTTCCCGCAGCATTTCCTCGGCCTGGCCGGCATGCCGCGCCGCATCCCGGACTACAACGTGGTGTTCGCCGACTGGAACCTGGTCAGCTCGATCGGCGCCTTCGGCATGTTCGTCACGCCCTTCATGATGGCGGCGATCCTGGGCGCGTCCCTGCGCAGCGGCAAGCGCGCCGACGCGCGCGCCTGGGAAGCGGCCAAGGGCCTGGAGTGGACCGTGCCTTCGCCGGCACCGGCCCATACCTTCACCACGCCGCCGGTGATCAAGCCGGGCGACCTGGCGCACGACGACGTCACGCACTGAAGGCCGACATGAGCACCGCACCGGACGAGCAGGGCCTGATCGAACGCCGCCGCCGCGCCTCGCGCACGGCGCTGGTGGCGGGCCTGATCGCGCTGGGCATCTATGTGGCCTTCATCCTGTCGGGGGTGTTGTCCAGGTGAACGCCTCGGCGCCCTCGCGGACCTTCGGCCTGCCAAAGCTGATCGGCGTGGCGGTGGCGGTGTTCGTGCTGACCTTTTCGCTGGTGCCGCTGTATCGCATCGCCTGCGAGAAGGTGTTCGGCGTTCGCCTCGAACAAGGCCCGGCCGATGGCCGTGCCGGTGCCGCTGTCGCGGGCGCGCCGCAGGAACGCGTGGTCACGGTGGAATTCGATGGGGGCGTCAATTCGCGCCTGCCGTGGGCCTTCCACCCCGAGCAGCTGACCATGAAGGTGGTGCCCGGGCGCATGTACGAGGCGAACTACTTCGCGCGCAACGATGGCGCCCGCGCTATCGTCGGCAGCGCGGTGCCGTCCGTCGCGCCGGCGCGCGCCTCGCAGTACTTCACCAAGACCGAGTGCTTCTGCTTCACCGCCCAGACCCTGGATGCGGGCGAGACGCGGGACATGCCGGTGCGCTTCATCATCGATCCCAACCTGCCCAAGGACGTGTCCACCGTGACGCTGTCCTACACCTTCTTCAAGAACGATGCCCTGACCGCGGAGCTGGGCGCTCCGCCGCAGGGCTCGCCACCGCGCGCTGCGCCTTAACCCGTTTTACCGGAGAGCCCCATGGCACAGACCCAGATGCCGGACAGCAACGTCTACTACGTGCCCGCGCAGAGCAAATGGCCGTTCGTGGGCTCCATTGCGATGTTCGTGACCGTCATCGGCGTGGCCAGCTGGCTCAACGACGCCGGTTGGGGGCGCTGGATGTTCTTCGCCGGTTTGCTGATGCTGGCGGCCACGCTGTTCATGTGGTTCGGCGATGTCATCCGCGAGTCCATCGCCGGGCACTACAACCGGCAGGTGGACGTGTCCTTCCGCATGGGGATGGTGTGGTTCATCTTCTCCGAGGTGATGTTCTTCGCCGCCTTCTTCGGCGCGCTGTTCTACACCCGCACCTATGCACTGCCGTGGCTGGGCGGCGAGGGCGATGGGGTCATGACCAATGCCATCCTGTGGGATGGCTATAGCGCCGGCTGGCCGACCAACGGCCCGGCGCAGATCGGGGGCGCCTTCCAGACCATCCCGGCCTGGGGCCTGCCGCTGATCAACACCCTGATCCTGCTGACCTCGGGCATGACCCTGACCGTGGCCCACCACGCCCTCAAGGCCGGCCACCGCCGTCAGATCCTGGTGTGGCTGGGCCTGACCGTGGCGCTGGGCGTGGTGTTCCTGTGCCTGCAGGCCGAGGAATACATCCATGCCTACCATGCCCTCAACCTGACCCTGGGCTCGGGCATCTACGGCTCGACCTTCTTCATGCTCACCGGCTTTCACGGCGCCCACGTGCTGCTCGGCACGATCATGCTGGCGGTCATGTGGCTGCGCGTGCTGCGCGGGCATTTCACCGCCGACAACCACTTCGCCTTCGAAGCGGCCGCGTGGTATTGGCATTTCGTCGACGTGGTGTGGCTGGCGTTGTTCCTGTTCGTTTACGTGCTTTGAGCAGAAACGAGGAACGAGGAACGAGGGAAAGCAGGGGCTGCGCCGAAGATCGAGCTTTGACTCGTTTCTCGTTCCTCCGCACTCGTTCCTCGCACTTTGCCCACTCGTTACTCGTTCCTCCGCACTCGTTTCTCGCCCTCAACCGCCTACCCCATGCGGCCGGATCACGCCGCTCCAGATGCCCAGGACGACCAGCACGATTAGCCCGACCGACAGGCCGATGCGCCAGGTCAGGGCGTTGACCGTGCGTTTGCTCTGGCCGCGATCGACCAGCAGGTAGTACAGGCCGGCGCCGAGATTCCACAGAATCAGCAGCAGAAAGCCGACCACCAGCAGGATCTTGAGTGACTCGTTCATCGCACGCCTCCCACGCCGATGTCCATGAGCGTCCGATTATGGCTGCTGCAGCGACGCCGCGTGTGAGGCGCATGCCGCTGTGGCTGGGGTGGACGCTGGCGCTGCTGGTGGCGGCCGGCTTCAGCGCGCTCGGCCACTGGCAGCTGCAGCGCGCGCGGGACAAGCAGGCGCTGCTGGCCAAGACCGAGCAGGTGCTGGCCAGGCGCCAGGCCGGGCCGCTGTCGCTGGCCGGCGCGCCCGACGGCCTGGACTGGGCCGCCGGGGGCGGGCGCTTTACCGAGGCCCCCCCGGTCCTGCTGGACAACCAGTTGCGCGAAGGGCGCGCAGGGGTGCGGATCTACCGCGTGTTCCAGCCGCTGCAGGGCCCGCCGCTGCTGGTGGAACTGGGCTGGCAGCCGCTGCCGGCCGATCGCCGCCTGCCGCATCCGCCCAAGCCTGTGCAGACCGAGGTCTCCGGCCTGCTGATGCCGCCGCCCGCGGCCGGGCTGGCCGGCCATGGCGCGCCAGCCGCGCAGGACGGCGTGCTGCTGGCGCTGGGCCTGCAGCCGCAGGCGCTGGCCGGCCCGCTGCATGCGCCAGGCCTGGCGCCGCGGGTGCTGCGCCTGGATCCGGCCCTGCCCTGGGGCTATCCGCGGGACCTCGAGGTGCTGCCCAACACCCTGCCGCCGGAGCGCCACCTGGGCTATGCCGTGCAGTGGTTCGGCCTGGCTATCGCGGTGCTGGCCACCGCCGCCCTGCTCACGTTCCGACGCCGACGGGCGGCGCGTGCGAAAATAGGCGGATGACCCCGCCGTCCACCGACGCGGCCCGTGTCCGCGGCCGCTGGATCCTGATCGCCCTGTTCGTCCTGTTCTTCGGCAGCGCCGCCGGGGCCGGACTGCTGCGCTTCTCCGGCTGGCAGCCGGCCGGCATGCGCAATCACGGCCAGCTGCTGAACCCGCCGGTGGACCTGCGCCAGCATCCGCCGCAGCTGATCGACGGGGGCCGCTATGCCTGGCAGCAGCCACAGAAGACCTGGCGCATCGCCCTGGCACCGCCGCCGGAGTGCCAGGCCGCCTGCGTAGCGCTGGGCCAGCGGCTGGACACGGTTTGGCAGCTGTTCGGCCACAACGCCGACCAGGTGCACATCCTGTGGCTGGGCACCCCGCCGGCCGGCGCGCCGCGCCCGGCCGCGCTGCGCGTGCTGGCGCCGGATGCGGCGCTGCGCGCGGCGCTGCCGCAGGTGGACGACCCGGCCGGCGTGCCGGTCTACGTCATCGATCCCAATGGCTTCGTCATCATGCGCTTCGCCCCGGGGTTCGACCCGGCCGACCTGCGCAGCGACGTGGCCAAGCTGTTGAAACTCCTTTGATTTAGCGATTGCCCCCTCATGCCTGCCTCGTTCCGCCTGCCGTTCCGGCACTTCCACCGCATCGCCTGGTTCGCCGCGCTGATGACCGCCAGCACGATCATCTTCGGTGGCTTCGTGCGCCTGTCCGACGCCGGCCTGAGCTGCCCGGACTGGCCGACCTGCTACGGCCGGGCGACCTGGCCGAGCGCGCCGGCCGAGGTCGCCGACCATGTCGCCAGCAAGATCCGTCCGCTGGAGACGCACAAGGTCTGGCGTGAGCAGGTGCATCGCTTCCTGGCCGGCCTGCTGAGCATCGAGGTGTTCGCCCTGGCGCTGATGTCCGCGCGCCGCCGCAAGGGCGGCATGGCGCAGGTCATCGGCGCGGCGGTGCTGGTGGCCGCGGCGATCCCGCTGTACATGGGCGGGCAGCACGTGGCGGCCAGCGTGCTGGCGGCGCTGGGCGAGGCGGTGCTGCTGATCGCCGCGCTGCGCTGGTCCAACCAGGATCTTTCGCGGGTCTCGGTGCTGGCCCTGGCCACCATCATCTTCCAGGCGCTGCTGGGCATGTGGACGGTGACCTGGCTGCTCAAGCCCATCGTGGTCATGGGCCATCTGCTGGGCGCCATCACGTTGTTCATCATGCTGGTGTGGATGGCCTGGCGCGCCACCCAGCTGCCGATCCGCCTGGCCGATGCGGCGCGACTGAAATGGCTGCTGCGCATCGGGCTGGGCCTGCTGCTGCTGCAGATCGCCCTGGGCGGCTGGGTCAGCGCCAACTACGCCGCGCTGGCCTGTGGAGGCGGCAGCTGGTCGGCCGACAACTTCCCGCGCTGCGTCAGCCAGTGGTGGCCACCGCACGATTTCGCCGAGGGCTTCACCCTGTGGCGCGGCATCGGCGTGGACTACGAAGGCGGCGTGCTCGACGGCGCCTCGCGCATCGCCATCCAGCTGGCGCACCGGATGATGGCGGTGGTGGTGGCGGTGTACCTGCTGTGGCTGTCGCTGCGGCTGCTGCGCTCGCCGGGCATGCGCGGCTGGTCCATCGCCCTGGTGGCGGCACTGGCGGCGCAGATCAGCTTCGGCATCCTCAACGTCAAGCTGGCCCTGCCGCTGGCCGTGGCGGTGCTGCACAACGCCGGCGCGGTGGTGCTGACCTTCCTGCTGGTGTCGCTGCTGGCGCGCCTGCGGGCGCCGGGCGAGTGAGGGCGCGGGGATGAGCGCGACCGCACGCGACTACTGGGACCTCACCAAGCCCAAGGTGGTGGGGCTGATCGTGTTCACCGCGCTGGTGGGCATGTCCCTGGCCATCGAGACCGTGCCCACGGCCGAACAGCTGCGCGCCGGGGTGCTGGGCTTCATTGGCATCTGGCTAGCGGCCTCGGCCGCGGCGGCGATCAACCAGCTGCTGGATGCGCGCATCGACGCGCAGATGGCGCGCACCTCCTGGCGGCCGCTGGTGGTGGGCAAGGTCAGGCCCTGGCAGGTGCTGGTGTTCGCCGGCGTGCTGACCGCGCTGTCCATGGCGCTGCTGGTGCTGTGGGTCAACGTGATCACCGCGGTGCTGACCTTCGGCTCGCTGATCGGCTATGCGGTCATCTACACCGTCTACCTCAAGCGCGCCACGCCGCAGAACATCGTCATCGGCGGGGTCGCCGGGGCCACGCCGCCGCTGCTGGGCTGGGCCTCGATCACCGGCATGCGCGGCGAGTGGGACTGGGCCTATGCGCTGCTGCCGGTCCTGATCATCTTCGTGTGGACGCCGCCGCACTTCTGGGCGCTGGCGATCTTCCGCCGCGCCGACTACGCCAAGGCCGCCATCCCGATGCTGCCGGTGACCCATGGCGTGGCGTACACGCGCAAGCAGATCCTGCTCTACAGCGTGCTGTTGCTGATCAGCACCCTGTTGCCGGTGGTGGTGGGCATGAGCGGGCTGTTCTACCTGGGCGGGGCGGTGGTGCTGGGGGGCGTGTTCCTGTGGTACGCCTGGCGCCAGCTGGATCCGCCCGATGCCATGTTCGACATGCGCTTCTTCCGCTACTCCATCGTCTACCTGATGGCGCTGTTCGCCTTCCTGCTGGTGGACCACTGGCTCAAGCCTTGGCTGCCGGGCAGCGGCATGGTGGGTTGAAGAACCGCTGGCAGCAACAGGGGTAAGCGCGTCAGGGGCTCCCACAAGTTCATCGGCGTTGACCGCAGGGTGCGCTTGGACTGGAGCTCGGGCAGCAGCGCCTCCGCTCACTCCTCACTCCTCTCCAGTCACTCCTCGCCCCACCTCACCCGGCGCGCAGCTTCAGCAGCTCGCGCAGCTCGTACTTGTCCGTCTCATCCAGTCCCTGCGCGCGCTGCTTGGCCAGCAGCTCGTCGATGCGCTGGGCCAGGGTCTGCTTTTCCAGCTGCAGCGAGGCGTCGTGCAATTCCTGGCGCCAGGTCTCCAGATCGCCAGGGATGTCCTGCAGCGCCAGCTTCTGCAAGGCCGCGACTTCCTCGCGCTCGGCGAAGTGCTCCAGCAGCGCACCGGTGGTGATGTCCGGGCGGCCCTGCACGATGTCCAGCAGCTCGCACAGCAGTTCGATGCCGGGCTGGCGCAGGTCGGCGAAGGGATGCGGCGGCGGCAGGTCCAGCGCCAGCGCCGGGGCATGCAGGACGCGCAGGATCGCGCTGCGCACCAGGCTCATGCGCTGTGCCCCCGCGCTGGGTGCGCGGCGCATCGGGCGCGCCACCGGCGCGGGCGTGGGCGCGGCGCTCGGAGAGGCCTGGCCGATGCCGGTGATCTCCCCCAGGCGCGCACGCATCAGATCGCCGAAAGCGCCTTCGGGAATCTGCGCCAGCAGCGGACGCGCGCGCTCGGCCAGCCGCGCCTTGCCATCCAGCGTGCCCAGGTTGATGTCCTTGGACAGCTCGTCGAAGAAGAATTGCGACAGTGGCGTGGCCTGGCCCAGGCGCGCGGAAAAGCCGTCGGCGCCCTCCTTGCGCACGATGGTGTCCGGGTCCTCGCCTTGCGGCAGGAACAGGAAGAACGCCTGGCGCCCGTCCTTCATCCGCGGCAGCACCGATTCCAGCGCACGCCAGCCGGCGCGTTGGCCGGCCGCATCGCCGTCGAAGCAGAAATACACATCGGCTGCGTTGCGGAACAGCAGCTCGGCGTGGTCCGGCGTGGTGGCCGTGCCCAGCGTGGCCACCGCGTAGGTCACGCCGAACTGGAACAGGCTGACCACGTCCATGTAGCCCTCCACCACCACCAGTTTGTCGATCTTCTGGTTGGACTGGCGCACCTGCCACAGGCCGTACAGCTCGCGGCCCTTGTGGAATAGCGTGGTCTCGGGACTGTTGAGGTACTTGGGGCCATCGTCCTTGCCCAGCACGCGACCGCCGAAGGCGATCGTGCGCCCGCGCCGGTCGGCGATGGGGAACATGATGCGGTCGCGGAACTTGTCGTAGACGTGGCCGCGCTCGTTGCGCGAGAACATGCCGCCACGCTCGAGCAGCTTCATGCGGCGCTCGTCCTTGCCCAGGGCATCCTTCAACGCGGAAAAGCCATCGGGCGCGTAGCCGATGCCGAACAGCGTGCGCGTGGCCGCGTCCACGCCGCGCCCATCCAGATAGCCCTTGGCCTTGTCGCTGCCCTCCAGCTCGCGCTGGAAGAACTTGGCGCTGGCTTCCAGCGCGGTGTAGAGCTCGCGGCTGTCGTCGCTCTGGTTGCGCTGGCGGGTTTCGCGCGGCACTTCCATGCCGTTGCGCTTGGCCAATTCCTCGACCGCATCCAGGAACTCCAGGCGGTCGTAGTTCATCAAAAAGCTCAGCGCCGTGCCGTGGGCGCCGCAGCCGAAGCAGTGATAGAACTGCTTGGTGGGCGAGACGGTGAACGAAGCCGAGCGCTCGTCATGGAACGGACAGCGCGCCGAGTATTCCTTGCCCTGCTTCTTCAACGGCACGCGCAGGCCGACCACCTCGACGATGTCGGTGCGGGCGAGGAGTTCGTCGATGAAAGCGTCGGGAATGCGGGCCATGGCAGGCCACTAGGATGCCATGGGCGTCAAGCCCGGGGCCGGCCGCCCAGTGCTGCCGTTGTCGGTGCTATTCCAGGCGTCTGGCCAGGTCCTGGCTCGATCCGAGCCACCAGCGGCGGGCAACTCCGGCGTTGCGCGGGGCCTGCGCGCTCAGGTCCTTGGCGCGGCGTCATTGTGCAACGGTACGTCCTGCGCAGGCAGCGGTTGCGAATCCGGATCCACCGCCGCTGCGCTGGTCACCGTGCTCTGGCGCAGCTTGGCCTCGCGCTCGGCGGCCCGGTGCGCGGCACGCTGGTCCATGCGCTCGTCGATGACCGCCGTGATCAGGGCGCCGACGAAGAACACCACCGTGGCGTAGTACAGCCACACCAGCATGATCACCATCGCCCCCATCGCGCCGTAGGCGCTGCCCGGATCGGTCTGCGACAGATACAGGCCAATGCCGTAGCGCCCGGCGATGAACAGGCCGGCGGTGATCACGCCGCCCAGCAGCGCCTGCCGCCATTCCACCGGGCGGTCGGGCAGGTAGTGATAGAGGAAGCCGAACGCGGCCGCGTACAGCGCGAAGGTCAGGCCATTGCCCAGTGCCGGAAGCAGCGAGGGCACGTTGGCCAACATCACCTGCAGCGCGGTGGCCGCCATCATCGACACGATCAGCAGGAAGCCCAGCCCCAGCACCACACCGAAGGAGAACACGCGCTTTTTCAGGAACTCCTTGATGCCGCCGCCCAACTCCTGGCGGTCGGTGAAGAAGATCAGGTTGAGCGCGGCCTGCAGCCTGGCGAAGACCGCGGTGGCACCGACGAACAGCAGCAGCGTGCTCCACAACCCGGCCAGCGAGCCGATGCTGGGCTGGTCCTTGGCATTGGTGAGCACGGTGCGGGCCACCGCGCCCGCCTCAGGCCCAGCCAGGCCGGCGATCTGCCGCAACAGCTCGTCCTGTGCGGGCGGATACAACGAGGCCACGATCCACAGCAGCAGCACCAGCAGCGGGGCCAGCGACAGCAGGGCGTAGAAGGTCAGCGCCGCGGCCTGGGTCATCAGGTCGCTGTCGGAGAAGCGCTTGGCCATGGCCACCGGCAGGCTGTCCTGCAGCTGCTGCAGGCGGTGCTGGAAGCGGTCGGTGGAAGGCAGCAGGGGCACGGTTGGCAGCGCGGTCACAGGGAAACGAACACGTCACCGAGCATGCCCCAGCAGGCTGTCATCGTCCGGTGAGCATGGTGTTCAGCGCGTGTGTGTCCTGGGTGCGTGCGCCCACACGCTGTTGGCATCGGCGCTGCGCGCGCGGCGCCAACTGGCCAGCGCCATGCGCGCATACGCGGCCGCCAGCAGCAGCGCCAGCGCGCCGATCCAGAACCGGGCGCCGTGGCCGTGCACCGCTGCGGCGATCAGATGCTCGCCAGTGCCCAGCCAGCCGGCCACTGGAATGGCCGCGGTGATCAGCGCGCAGAGCGCCAGCAGCTCGCTCGCGCCGCGCGCGGCCGGGCGCAGCAGTGCCCACAGCAGCACCAGGCCGAACACCGCGTAATAGGCCAGCGCCGCCTGCGAGGCCGGCAGCAGCGCGCCGGCGATGAACAATGCCGAGACCCCGGCGATGCAGCCCAGGCAGATGCCCAGCGTCAGCCGCGCCATCACCTGCGTGCGCAGGGGCTGCTGCGGCTGGCGACGCTTGCGGCGCGCCTCAATCCACAGCAGGTTGCCGCTGTAGAACAGGAAGGCCCCGCCCAGGCCGAGCAGCAGGTAGAGCCACTTCACCGGCGCATGGCCGAAGTTGCCGAAGTGCAGCGCCTGGATCCCGCGCAGCCAGGCCGTGCCCGGCGACATGGTGCGCGGGTCGATCACGCGCAGCACCTGCCCACTGGCGCCGTTCAAGGCGACCACGCCCATGGTGTTGAGATGGCGCTGGTCGACCTCGCCGTACAGCTCCACGCGCGCGTTGGCATCGCCGCTGTCGTGATACGCGATCGATTCGACCTCCAGCCCGGGCAGGGCCCGCTGCGCGCGTGCGATCAACTCGGCCACCGGCAGCGTGGGACGGGCGACATGGGCCGGGGCCACGTGCGGCACCACTTCGAAATCCGACTGCAGCACCTGCATCAGCTTGCCGCCGAACACCAGGTACTGGAACGGCGCCAACAGCAGCACGCCCAGCGTCAGTACCGCGCCGGACCAGGCGAAGATCACGTGGAAGGGCAGGGACAGCATGCCGATCACGTTGTGCGCGTCCTGCCATAGGCGCTTGAGGTTGGGGCCCGCGCGCAGGGCGAACAGATCCTTCAAAAACACCGGCGCATAGATCACCACGCCCGACACCAGCGCCAGCCCGTAGAGGAGGCACACCACGCCGAACAGGTAGGTGCCGAACTGGCGCGGCAGTCCGGCGGTGAAATGCAGGTCGTAGAGGAAATCGACGAAGCCGGTGCGCTGGGGCAGGGTCACCAGCGTGCCGGTCTCGTCCAGCTGGTACTGGAAGGTGTCCTTGCCGCCGGGCGGCTGGTGGAACAGGCGCGGCACCGGGCCATGGTCGCCGGCCAGCACCAGGAACATCGCCTCGCGCGCGGCGGGGCGCTGCCGCAGCATGGTGTCCACCAGGGTCTGCGCGCGTGCCAGCGCGGCCGGGGCGTCTTCGGCCGGGGCGGCGGTGGCCGGGCGTGGCGCCCAGTCGCTCAGCTCGTGGGTGAAGACGCTGAAGGCCCCGGCATAGAAGGCGATGAACAAGGCCATGCCGGCGACCAGCCCGACCCAGGTGTGCACGGCCAGGAAACTGCGCAGGGTGGCGGCCTTCATGCCGGCAGCTCCGTGGCCCAGCCGGAGGCCTTGACCAGGTAAAGCGCGGCGAACACCAGCACGGTCGCCCCGCCCAGCCACAGCCAGGCGCGCGCGCCGCTGCGGCAGGCGAAGGCCGCCGACATCACGCCGATCCACACCGGGAAGGACAACAACAGCAGCGGCAGGGTATGGCGTTCCAGCGGGCCGGGCCACAGCAGCGCGATCAGGCCGATCAGGCCGGTGGACAGCGGCAGGCCCAGCAGCGCGGCGGCCAGCGACTTACCCCACATGATTGTTCTTTCCGGCAGGCTGGCGGCACCAAACGTCCAGGTAGGGCAGCAGCACGGCGGCCAGCATGAAGACGGTCAAACCTGCGAACACGCCGGCCCATGGCCCCAGGGCCTGCATGGCCGCGCCAAGGCCGGCCAGACACAGCAGCCACCCGGCCACGCGCAGCGGCCGCGCATGGCGATGCAGCGCGGGCCGCAAGCGCTGATGCGGGCTGGCCAGGTAGAAGCACAGTGCCGCGGCGGTGCCGAGCGCCAGGTAAGCCGTTGTCGGCAGGGAACCGGTCAGCATGTGGCAGCGACACGGGTGCGGGAAAAGACCACGAGCGAGATCCCATCAAGCGAAAGGCGCAGCCCAGGACCGGGCCGCGCCTTCATTGTAGATGGGAACCGTTTGCGTTTGCGCCGTCGGGCGGCGCGCGACGTGCTGCCGGCGGGGCGGTCAGCCGGCCAGCTTGGCCTTCACCAGCTTGGACACCAGGCCCATGTCGGCCTGGCCCGCCAGCTGCGGCTTCAGCACGCCCATCAGCTTGCCCATGTCGGCCGCGCCGCTGGCGCCGGTCTGGGCGATGGCCGCATCGATCGCCGCGGCAATGGCTGCCTCGTCCAGCTTGGCCGGCAGGTAGCCGTCGATGATCGCCAGCTCGGCGCGCTCCACGGCGGCCAGGTCCTCGCGGTTGGCCGCCTCGTACTGGGTCACCGAATCCTTGCGCTGCTTGACCATCTTCTCCAGCACGGCCAGCACCGCGGCATCGTCCAGCTCGATGCGCTCGTCCACCTCGCGCTGCTTGATCGCCGCATTGATCAGGCGGATCACGCCCAGGCGGTCCTTTTCGCCGGCCTTCATGGCGGCCTTCATGTCGTTGGTCAGTTGGGCTTTGAGGCTCATGGCAGGTCTCCAGGACAGGGGCGAAGGGCTAGGGCGCGTGGCCAGCGGCGGGTATGCGCGGCGGCAGGCGCCCAGCCAGGAATTTCAGGAACGACAAAAAGCCGGCGACGCTTGCGCGTGCCGGCCTTTTGGCAGAACAACCGGCGCATCGCCCCGGTGAGGGCGCGCGCCAGCAGCCACCGTGCCGTCGCTCAGTACAGGCGCTGGCGCTTGGTGACGTCGCGCGAGGAGCGACGCATCTGGCGCTTGACCGCGGCGGCAGCCTTGCGCTTGCGCTCCTGGGTCGGCTTCTCGTAGAACTCGCGCTTACGGGTTTCGGCCAACACGCCGGCCTTCTCGCAGGTGCGCTTGAAGCGGCGGAGCGCAAATTCAAAAGGCTCGTTTTCGCGGACTTTGACGCTGGGCATGGAATCTCCGGGACACAAATGACCGGGCACAAACCCGGTGAGCCGCGCACTATAGCGGCGCGCACGGCCCCGCGCAAGCCCGCCACTGGCATCGGCGGCCATCTGGCCCCATCCTGCACGTCATGAAAGTCCTTGGCATCGAAACCTCCTGTGACGAGACCGGCGTGGCGGTCTACGACACCGCGCTGTCCGGCGTGCAGGCGTTGCGCGCGCACGCGGTCTACAGCCAGATCGCGCTGCACGCCGAATACGGCGGCGTGGTCCCCGAGCTGGCCAGCCGCGACCACGTGCGCAAACTCTTGCCGCTGATCCGCCAGACCCTGGCCGAGGCCGGCTTGTCCACGCGCGAGCTGGACGGCGTGGCCTACACCGCAGGCCCGGGCCTGGTAGGCGCGCTGCTGGTCGGCGCCGGTGTGGCGCGGGCGCTGGCCTGGGCGCTGGAGCTGCCGGCCATCGGCGTGCACCACATGGAAGGCCACCTGCTGGCCCCGCTGATGGAAGACGATCCGCCGCAGGCGCCGTTCGTGGCGTTGCTGGTGTCCGGTGGCCACACCCAGCTGGTGGCGGTGGAGGAGATCGGCCGCTATCGCCTGCTGGGCGAGACGCTGGACGATGCCGCCGGCGAGGCCTTCGACAAGACCGCCAAGTTGATGGGCCTGCCGTATCCAGGCGGTCCGCAGCTGGCCAAGCTGGCCGAGGCCGGAACCCCCGGCGCCTTCAAGTTCTCGCGACCGATGACCGATCGCCCGGGGCTGGATTTCAGTTTCTCCGGCTTGAAGACCCAGGTGCTGCTGGCCTGGCGCGACAGCGACCAGAGCGAGACCACGCGGGCCGATATCGCGCGCGGGTTCGAGGACGCGGTGGTCGATACGCTGGCGATCAAATGCCAGCGCGCACTGGATGCGGCCGGCAGCGATGTGCTGGTGGTGGCCGGTGGCGTGGGCGCCAACAAGCGCCTGCGCGCCAAGCTGCAGGACATGGCGCAGCGTCGCGGCGGTCGGGTGTGCTTCCCGCGCCCGGCGCTGTGCACCGACAACGGCGCAATGATCGCCTTCGCTGGCGCGCTGCGCCTGCAGGCCGGCCAGCACGACGACGCGCAGGTGAAGGTCACCCCGCGCTGGGACATGGCCCAGCTTTCGCCGGTGGCGCCGGCATGAGCGTCGATCCTTTCCAGGGTAGCGATGAGATCTTCATCGACGATCTGCAGGTGCAGGCGCTGATCGGCGTCTACGACTTCGAGCGCGGTGCGCCGCAGCCGCTGCGTTTCGATGTACGCATGGCCAAGGACAATCGCCCTGCCGGCGCCAGCGACGCGCTGGGCGACACCATCGACTACGCGGCCGTGTCCGAGCGCATCGCCGTGCTGTGCGCGCAATCGCAGTACCAGTTGGTGGAAGCGCTGGCCGAGCACATCGCCGCGCAGCTGCTGGCCGAATTTCCGATGCACGCCATTGCCCTGCGTGTCACCAAACCCCATGCCGTGCCCGCCGCCCGAGGCGGCGTGGGCGTGCAGATCACGCGGCAGCGGGAGCGCGCATGAGCACCGAAACCTATCGCTACATCCTGCTGCTGGGCAGCGCGAGTTCGCCGGTGGCCGAGGCGGGCGAGTCCCGTCGTGAGCAGCAGCTGCGACGCGCGCGCGACCTGCTCAAGCAGCGCGGCAAGGTGCTGGCGCGCTCGGGCGTGGTGCACGCCGACAGCGTGGTGCCCGGCGACGGCGACCGCTACGTCAACCAGGCCCTGCTGTTCGCCTCCAGCCTGCCGCGCGAGGCCTTCGGCGCCTGGCTCAAGACGCTGGAGCAGCGGCTGGGCCGCGGCGAGGGCGAAGGCGCCTGCGCCATCGACATCGACTTGGTCGGCGAATGCGACGCCCAGGGCCGGATGCTGTGGGAGAACGCCGGCAAGCTGGAGCACGCGTTGTTCCGGGAGCTGGTGGGGCGCGTGGTGAGGCGCTAGAAGCTAGAAACGAGAAACGAGAAACGAGGAACGAGTGAAAGCAAGGCAGACGCCGCCGTGGCGGCGGACACTCGTTTCTCGTTCCTTCTCACTCGTTCCTGCCTCAGCACTCGTTCCTCGTTCCTCTCCACTCGTTCCTCACTAGACATACAACAGCCGCCCCCCATCCACCGCCACTACCTGCCCGGTGACATAGTCGTTGCCGGTCAGCAGCCAGCGCACGGTCGAAACGATAGCCTGGGGGCTGCCCTGGCGTTGCAGGGCCACGCGTTCGTGCAGCATGGCCTCGGTGTCGGCCTTGACCGGGTTGTCCGACCACAGGATGTTGCCGGGGGCGATGGCGTTGACGCGCACCTGCGGCGCCAGTTCGCGCGCCAGCGAGCGCGTCATCATCACGAGGGCGGCTTTGGCCATGCAGTAGACGGTGTGCTGCGGCAGGGGGCGCTCGGCGTAGATGTCGGCCAGGTTGACGATGGCCCCGCCGCTGGCGCGCAGGTGCGGCGCGGCCGCCTGCGAAAGAAAAAATGGCCCACGCGCGTTGGAGGCGAACAGGTCGTCCCAGTGCTCGGCCGTGGCCTGGCCTACCGGCGTGGCGTAGTAGGCCGAGGCGTTGTTGACCAACGCATCCAGCCGGCCGAAGCGCGCCATCGTGGCCTGGACCATCGCAGCGAGCGCATCCAGCTGCGCCAGGTCGGCCTGCAGCAATAGCGTGCTGTCCGCGCGTGCGGCCTCCAGTTGGGCCTGCAGGGCCTGCGCGGCCTGTTGCGAGCCGCGGTAGTGCAGGACCACCCGGTAGCCATCGGCATGCAGGGCGCGGGCGATCTCCGCGCCGATGCGGCGGGCCGCGCCGGTGACCAGGGCGACAGGAGGGGCGTGTGGCTTCATCGGTCGACCCGCATCAGGACTGTGAGCGCGGGATTGTAGTGCGCCATCGGTGGGCGTCCGATGCGCGGCGCCGGCATCGGTAGATGCCGGGCCGGTGCCGCGGCCAGCGCCGCGGTGTGTCGGCCATCGCAGAAACGCTTGACGCTTGCGGCCCTGGCGGGCATGTTCGATCCACCTGCAGCGGCACCGCCCGGTGGCGCGCACGGCACCGGAACGGAGCGAATGGACTGGGAGAAGTATCGGACTTCCACGTATGACGAGCTGATCCAGGCCGATGGCCGGCCGCGCCCCGCCGCGCGCCGCCTGGTGGAGTACCTCGCCGGCCTGTCCGGCCGCGAACTGGCCGAACGCCAGCTTGCCGCAGACGTCATCGCCCGGGTCATGGGCATCACCTTCACCGTGTATTCCGACGGCCGCAACGTGGACCGCACGCTGCCGTTCGACCTGATCCCGCGGGTGATCCCCCGCAAGGAGTGGGAGGTCACCGAGGCCGGCCTGAAGCAGCGCATGCAGGCGCTGAACCTGTTCATCGGCGACATCTACGGCGAGCAGCGCATCGTCAAGGACCGCATCTTCCCGGCGATGCTGCTGGAGGAGTCGGTGAACTTCCGCCAGCAGTGCGTGGGCGTGAAGCCGCCGCTGGGCGTGTGGGCGCATATCTGCGGCTCGGACCTGGTGCGCGATGGCGACGGCACGCTGTACGCGCTGGAAGACAACCTGCGCATCCCCTCCGGCGTGAGTTACATGCTGGAGAACCGCATGGTCGCCAAGCGCGTGTTCCCCGAGCTGTTCGAGACCAGCTCGATCCTTCCGGTGGACGAATACCCAAGCCAGCTCTACGACACCCTGGCCGCGCTGTCGCCGCGCCCGGGCGATGCGCCGGTGATCGCGCTGCTGACGCCGGGCGTGTTCAACAGCGCCTACTTCGAGCATGCCTACCTGGCCCAGGCCATGGGCATCGAGCTGGTGGAAGGCTCGGACCTGTTCGTGGCCGAGGACGACTGCACCTACATGCGCACGGTCTATGGCCCGCAGCGCGTGGATGTGATCTATCGCCGCGTGGACGACCTGTTCATCGATCCGGAAGTGTTCCACCCCGATTCGGTGCTGGGCGTGCCGGGCCTGATCCGCAGCTGGCGCGCCGGCAAGGTGGCGCTGGCCAACGCGCCGGGCGCGGGCGTGGCCGACGACAAGGTGGTGTTCGCCTACGTGCCCAAGATGATCCGCTACTACCTGGGCGAGGAGCCGATCCTGCCCAACGTGCCCAGCTACCTGTGCCACGACGACAAGGACCGCAAGTACGTGCTGGAGCACATCGACCAGCTGGTGGTGAAGCCGGCCAACGAGTCCGGCGGCTACGGCATGCTGATCGGCCCGCGCTCGACCAAGGCCGAGCAGGAGAAGTTCCGTGAGCTGATCCAGGCCAACCCGCGCAACTACATGGCCCAGCCCACACTCAACCTGTCCACCGCGCCGATCGTCACCGACGACGGCCCGGCGCCGCGGCACCTGGACCTGCGCCCGTTCATCCTCTCGCGCGAGGACACCTACGTGACCACCGGCGGGCTGACCCGCGTGGCCATGACCGCCGGCTCGCTGGTGGTCAACTCCTCACAGGGCGGCGGCGCCAAGGACACCTGGGTGGTGGACCTGGACGATGAGGAGGGTCTCTGATGCTCTCCCGCGTCGCAGACAACCTGTATTGGTTCAGCCGCTACATCCGCCGCGCCGAGAACACCGCGCGCCTGGTCGGCGTGGGCAGCCAGCTGCAGCTGGACCTGCCGCGCTCGGTGCGCTTCACCTGGCGGCCGATGATCGACACGGTGGGCGCCGGCGAGGTCTTCGAGAGCCTGCATCCGGATGCAGGCGGCGATGTGGGCGATGCGGAGGTCTCGCGCTTCCTGTTGCTGGACCCGCTCAACCCGTCCTCGTTGCGCAGCTCGGTGGATGGCGCGCGCGAGATCCTGCGCGGCATCCGCGACAGCCTGCCGCAGGAAGTGTGGGAGGCGGTCAACGACCTGCACCTGTACATCGAGGGCAACGGCGAGCGCGCCATCACCCGGCGCTACCGCATCGAGTTCATCAGCCGCATCGCCGACGGCTGCCTGAAGGTCTCCGGCCTGCTGACGGCGAACGTGAGCCGCGACATCGGCTTCAACTTCATGCGCCTGGGCACGGCCATCGAACAGGCCGACATGACCACGCGCATCATCGATGCCGGCGCCTCCGGGCTGATCACCCCGCGCCAGGAAGAAGACCGCGAGGCCTTCAGCAACATGCAGTGGATGGCGGTGCTGCGCTCGCTGGCGGCCTACCAGATGTATCGGCGCAACGTGCGCCAGCGGGTGACGGCCGAGCATGCGCTGCGCTTCCTGCTGCAGAACGGCGACTTCCCGCGCAGCGTGGTGTTCTGCCTCTCGCGCGCCCAGCGCGTGCTGCCGGGCATGCCGCCGCGCCCGGCGGTGGACCGCCACTTCAATCGCGTGGTCGGCATCACCCGCAACGCCGACCCGGCCTGGCTGGCCGCGCACAACCCGGCCAAGTTCATGGACGAGGTGCAGGTGCAGCTGGGCGACCTGCACAACGCCATCGTGCAGGGCTATTTCTACAGCTGAGCGACCGCGAGCCCGCCACAGGAGGTGGCCCATGCAATCCCGTGCCTACGTGTCCGCGGTGGATGGCTTCATCGCCTGCTGCCTGGCGCTGCCGCTGATGCTCTCGGCCGGCACGGTGGCCTGGGGGTGGCTGCATGGCCCTTCAGCCGGCGGTCTGGCGACGTGTCTGGGCGTGCTGCCTGCGCTGGTCCTGCCGCTGTGGCTGCTGCTGGATACGCGTTACCAGCTCACCGCCGAGCGCCTGCTGGTGCGCTGCGGGCCGTTCCGCTGGCGCATCGCCTTGTCCGAGATTCGCGCGGTCACGCCGACCCGCAGCCTGATGTCGGGGCCGGCGCTGTCGCTGGACCGGCTGCGGGTGGACTATGGGCGCTGGCGCAGCGTGCTGATCTCGCCCCGCGAGCGGCAGGCGTTCCTGGACGAACTTGCCGCCCTGCGCGAGGCACAGCGCACGCGCTGAGCGTCGTTATTGCTGGCCCTGCACATCGCCCGGATCAAGCCGCGGCGCGGTGCGGCGCGGCGGCACCCGGGGACCGGCGCTGGCCACCACCGGTTCGGTGCTGCGGCCCTGCTCCCAGGGGAAGCTGGGCAGGCTGTGCACGGCCGCCTCCAGCTTGCGCGACCAGGTGTCGTGGATCTCGGCGTAGAGCGGCGTGTCCGCTTCCAGCCGCATCTTCTGGGTGATGCGCAGGTCGCCGGCCTTGATCAGCGCCATGTCGATGGGCATGCCCACCGACAGATTGGAGCGGATGGTCGAATCCAGCGACACCAGTGCGCAGCGGGCGGCGTCTTCCAGGCTGGTGCTGGCGCGGATGATGCGGTCCAGGATCGGCTTGCCGTACTTGGATTCGCCGATCTGCAGGTAGGGCGTTTCCGGCGAGGTGGCAATGCAGTTGCCCAGCGGATAGACCAGGTACAGGCCGGGCCGCTCGCCGGCGATCTGCCCGCCCAGGATCAGGGTGGACTGCACGCTGACCCCGCTCTGCTGGGCCTCGTCGCTGACCCGGGCCTGGCTGGAGACCAGCACCTCGCCGATGTACTCGGCCACCTCGTACAGGTGCGAGAAGCTGCGCAGGCTGCGTGGGGCGTCGGGATCTTCCAGGTCGCGCTTGAGCCGCGACAGCGTCAGCTGGGTGGTGGCCAGATTGCCGGCGGACATGATCACGAACACCCGGTCGCCCGGAAACTCGAAGATATGCATCTTGCGATACACGCGCACATCGTCGAACGAGGCGCTGGTGCGGGTGTCTGCGGCGAAGATCAGGCCTTCGTCCACTTCAATGCCGACGCAGTAGGTCATGTCGAAGCCGTGAAAGTAGTGCCACCCGATCATAGGGGGGCATCCGGGGGATGGCTACCCTGATCGATCACGGGCGCAGCGCGTACCATGACGGTTTCATCTGCCGTTGTTTGGTCACATGCCTGAACTCCCCACGCCAGACGCCGCCGCGCTGGCCCATAGCGACACGCTGGCGCGTCATCTCCGCGAAGAAATCGCCGCCTCTGGCGGCAGCATGCCGTTCTCGCGCTTCATGGAGCGTTGCCTGTACGCGCCCGGGCTGGGCTATTACAGCGCCGGTGCCACCAAGTTCGGGCAGGCGGGGGACTTCGTCACCGCGCCTGAATTGGGGCCGCTGTTCGCCACCTGCGTGGCCGATGCGCTGGCGCCGGTGCTGCAGCAGCTGGGACCGGAGGCGCAGTTCATGGAAATCGGCGGCGGTAGCGGCGCCTTCGCCGAGACCGTGCTCAAGCGCCTGCTGCAGCTGGACGCGATGCCGGCGCGCTACATGATCCTGGAGCCCTCGGCCGACCTGCGCGAGCGCCAGCGCGAGCGCCTGGGCCGCGGCCTGATTCCGCCGGTGTTCGCCTGCGTGGAATGGCTGGACAGCCCGCCGGCGCAAGCCTGGCAGGGCGTGGTGTTCGCCAACGAGGTCATCGACGCGCTGCCGACGCCGCGCTTCACCCTGCGCGATGGCGAGGTATTCGAGGAGCACGTCGCGCTGGATGGCCAGGGCCGGTTCATCGCCACCGATCGGCCGGCCGACGCCTTGCTGGCGGCCGGCGTGCGCCATGTCGAGCGCTACCTGGAAACGCCGTTCGCCGATGGCTACCGCTCCGAGCTGCTGCCGCAGCTCCCGTATTGGGTGCAGGCGGTGATCGGCCAGCTGCAGGCCGGCGCGCTGCTGTTCATCGATTACGGCCATCCGCGTCGCGAGTACTACCTGTCCGAACGCGAGGGCGGCACCCTGCGTGCCTTCTACCGGCACCAGACCCACAACGACCTCCACCGCTGGCCGGGCCTGCAGGACCTGACCGCCTCGGTGGATTTCACCGCCCTGGCCGAGGCCGGCACGGGTGCCGGCTTCGAGCTGGCCGGCTACTGCACCCAGGCCAGTTTCCTGCTGGGCAACGGTTTGCCGCAGCGGCTGGAGGAAGTGCAGACGCGTGGCGATGAGGTGCTGTCGCTGCGCTTTGCCAACCAGGCCAAGCGCCTGACCCTGCCCAGCGAGATGGGCGAGCGTTTCCAGGCGATGGGGTTCTCGCGCGGCGTGGACTTCGGCCCGGCCTTCCTGGTGGGGGACCTCACATGGCGGCTGTGAGCATCCCCGGGCTCAAGCCGCTGGGCCATCCGCGGCTGTGGCTGGCGCTGTGGCTGTTGGCCAATGTCGCGGTGGTGGTGGTGTGCCTGCTGCCGGGTGCCAGCCTGCCGCAGGTGCCCGACGGCGGGGACAAGGTCGAACACGCGCTGGCCTATTTCGTCCTGGCCGCCGCCGCGGTGCAGCTGTTCGCCACGCGCCGCGGCCTGCTGCGCGCCTGTGCCTGGCTGGTGATGCTGGGCGTGCTGATCGAGTTCGCCCAGGGCGCCCTGACCGCCGACCGCAGCGCCGATGCGCTGGACGCACTGGCCGACACGGTGGGCGTGCTGCTGGGCCTGGCCACGGCGTGGACGCCGCTGCGGAACCTGCTGGTCAGGCTCGATCCGGAAAAGCAGGAGTGAGCGCAGAGGAGTGAGGAGTGAGCGAAAAGCGGTGAGCGTCTTGCACTTCGCTCACTCCTCACTCCTCGCTTCATCCACTCACTCCTCGCTCTTAGCCACTCACTCCTCGAGCGTCATCCGATCCAGCACCCACATCTCCGGCCGCGTATCGCCGGTGAACCATACGCACAGGTCCGCCTGCGCCGGGGCGCGCTTGAGCGGCACGGTGATGTCGACGAAACCATCGGGGTCGAGCTTGCCCGGCATCGGCACGGTGGCCAGCGTGGGGCCCTCGCAGCCGTTGCGCACCACCAGTTCGCCGTGGGCGGTGCTGGCCGGCTTGAAGCCGCGATGGGACTCGTCGTGGGCCAGCTGGAACAGGTAGGGCAGGCGCCCGGCGCGTATGCGCAGGCTGCGGATCTGGCGCAGGTCGGCCTGCTTCCAGGTCCAGCACGGGTTGAAGATGTCGACGTTGAAGATCTCGCGCGGCCCCTCGCGCGGGCCGTCGTCCTCCAGGCGCAGCATCAGCTGGTTGGTGCACATGGCCAGCTCCTCGTCGCTGCGCGTGCGCAACGAGGCCGCGCTGAGCGCGCGCGAGGTGGCCGGTGCCAAGGCCTGCCCCTGCACGTACACCTGCGCCTGCACGGTGGCCGGCAAGGTCAAGGCCAGCGGCGCGCTGTACAGCGGTGAGGCGGCCGTGGGGGCGCTGCCGTCGGTGGTGTAGCGCAGCGGATAGCCCAGCGGCTCGCTCAGCTGCACGGTCGCCTTGCCCGCACGGGCATCGCCCTGCACGGTGAACCGCGCCTGGAACGGCGTGGCGGCGTAATCGATGCCCAACGCCCGGTAGTGCGCCAGCAGCGCCGGCAGGCGTGCCAGGAAGCTGGCGTAGTCCTTGTCGGCCTGCGGGCTCCACGCGGTCTCGGCCAGGGCCGCCAGGCGCGGGAAGATCGCATGCTGCACGCGCGCGAAGCTGCGCATGTGTTCGGTGAAGGTGTTGGCCTGCACGCCGATGATGTGCTTGCGCTGTTGCGCATCCAGCGCGCTCGGCACGGGCTCGAAGCCGTAGACCTTCTCCAGGTCGATCGTCGCCGGCCGGCCCGGCGGTTCGTCGGGCGAGCGCGTCTGCAGGTAGTCCAGGTACAGGTGGGTGACCGGCGACATCACCACGTCGTGGCCTTGCCGGGCCGCGTCAATGCCGCCCTCGATGCCGCGCCACGACATCACCGTGGCCTCCGGCGGCAGGCCGCCTTCCAGGATCTCGTCCCAGCCGATCAGCCGGCGCTGGTGGGCGACCAGGAAGCGCTCCATGCGCTTGATCATCCAGCTCTGCATTTCCATCTCGTTGTTCACGCCCAGCGCGCGCATGCGCGCCTGCATCTTCGGCGAGGCCTGCCACTGGTCCTTGACCGCCTCATCGCCGCCGACGTGCACATAGCGCCCGGGAAACAGGTCGATCACCTGCGCCAGCACGTCCTCGATGAACTGCATCGTCGGCTCGTCGGCGTTGAACAGGTTCGGATACACGCCCCACTCGTTGCCCACCTGCAGCGGCGTGTCCAGCATGCCCAGCTGCGGGTAGGCGGCAATGGCGGCGGTGGCGTGGCCGGGGATGTCGATCTCCGGCACGACCTCGATGTGCAGCTTGGCCGCATACGCCACCACCTCGCGGATCTGCGCATGGGTGTAGTAGCCGCAGTAGGTGGCCGGGCTGCCGTCGGCGGCCTTGCCGGCATCGCCGGCGGGCACGCGACAGCTGCCGACCTCGATCAGCTTGGGGTACTTGTCCACCGGCATGCGCCAGCCCTGGTCGTCGACCAGGTGCCAGTGGAAGGTGTTGAGCTTGTGCACCGCCATGGCATCGAGCAGCGCCTTGATCTCATCGACCTGCTGGAAGTGGCGGGCCGAGTCCAGCATCAGTCCGCGCCAGGCAAAACGCGGCGCGTCTTCGATTTTCACCGCGGCGATCGGCCTGGGCTGGCCAGCCTCGCCCGCGGGGATCAGCTGCCACAGGCTCATGGCGCCGTAGAACAGGCCGCGTGGATCGGACGCGCGCACGGTCGCGCGCTGTGGCGTGACCTCCAGGGTGTAGCCCTCGGGCGTGCTGGCGGCCTTGCGATCCAGCACGAACACGATGCGCTTGTCCTTGCCGCCGGTCTTGCCGTCCTGCCCCAGCTGCGGGCCGCCGCTGCGCGCCAGCAGCGCCACGAACTGCGCGGCGGTGGCCTGCGCGCCCGGGCCGGCGCCCACGCGCACCTGCGCATCCAGCAGGAACTGGCCTTCACCGGCCTGGGCATGGGCCGGGGCGGGGATCAGCGGCGTGGTGGCGGCCTGCGTGGTGGACAGCAGCGCCAGCGGCAGCAGCGCGGCCAGCAGCCAGCGGGTGGAGCGTGGGCATCGCATCGAATCGGTTCTCCATGTGCGTCGACGCGCCAGGCGCATCGTTATTGGACTGTAGCGTGTCTGCGGGAATCGCCTTGACGCCCTGCAACGCATGCCGGCGGCAGGCGCATGCGCGGTGCGCACCGATCCCCAAAACAACCACGGGCCCGGCGAACCGGGCCCGTGCAGTGTTCCGTCACTGTGCGGCGAGACTGCGTCCTTAGAACTTGAAGTTCAACGTCGCCATGTAGCGCGGGCCACTCTTGTAACGACCGGCGATGTGGTCCTTGTCGCCCAGGTACTGGAAGTACTCCTCGTCCAGGAGGTTCTGCGCATCGATCTGCAGCGACAGGTTGTCGGTGAAGCGGATGCCGACGCTGGCGCCCAGCTCGGTGTACGCGTCGACCGAGGCCGGGGCGGCGCCAGCCACGTAACCGCCGGCCAGGTAGCTGGAACGGTGGTTGTAGGTCAGGCGGGCGTTGACGATGCCCTTGTCGTAGTACGGGCTGATGGCAAAGCTCGTCTTGGACTGGTAGGGCAGCGGATCGCCGGTGTTGTTCTCGCCGTCGGCGTAGGTGAAGCTGGACGTCACGCCGAAGCCGCTGTCGCCGAAGGGCTGCTGGAAGCTGGCGGTGAAGCCCTTGACCTCGCCTTCGCCGGCATTGCGCGGACGCTGGATGCTGTAGTCGCAATAGCCATCCGCGGTGCAACCGCGCGAGCCGACGTAGTTGGCCGCCCAGTCAGCCGGCGACGTGTCGCGGATCGAGTTGTACTGACGCTCGACGACAGCCGAGGTGTCGATGTAGTTGTCGATCTTCTTGTAGAACACCGACCACGCCGCAACGGCCTCGGTGTCGAAGTAGTACTCGGCCGAGACGTTGAAGTTCCAGGACTCGTACGGCGAGAGTTCGGCATTGCCGCCGCTGCCGGTGAGCTGGGTATCGTTGAGGAAAGTGTTGTTCACCATCTGGTTGTACGGCGCCCAAGCGATGACCTTGGCCGCGGCGAAGCGGAACACCCAGTCGTTGCTGGCATCGAACACCAGGTTCACCGAGGGAAGGAAGAAGTCCTCGGTCTTGCTGCGGGTCTGCCACTTGCTGTCCAGGTCCTCCAGCGTGGGCGTGCCGCTGTAGACGAAGCCGCTGCCATCGGTCTTGGAGCGCACGTAGCGCACACCGAAGTTGCCGCGCAGCGCGCCGTCGGTGGCGAAGTCCATCTGCACGTAGCCGGCGGTGTTGGTCTGCTCCAGCGCCCAGGTGTTGTTGAGGTAGCTGCCCGGATCCTGTGCATCGAAGGCATAGTTGATGTTGCTGCCGCGGATCCAGTCCAGCACGTTGCCGCGACCGGCCTGGATATGCTGGCCATGGTCGGGAGAAAAGCCCTGAATGTCGGTCAGACCGATCGTACCGACGTCGGCGAGCGAACCGGGACGCACCCCGCCGAACACACCGAGCTGGAAAGACTCCTCGTGCTTGGCCTGGCGCACGCCGAAGGACAGCTTGTTGAATGCGCTATCGAACATGACGTTGAAGTCGGCCTGTCCATAGGTGTCCTTGCTCTCGGTGGAGAAGATACCGTTGTTACCGAACCAACCGCCGGCCGAGTTCCAGTTGGCGGGGTCGCGCGCAGCGGCGGAATCGTCGAAGGTAATGCCGCGGTTGAGGTCCCAACTGAAGCCGCCGTTGTAGAACGGCTCGATGAAGAACTGCGACATGTTCTTGTTGTCGGACTTGCTCTGGCCGACCTGGCCGCTCACGCCCCAGCCCTCGCCCTTGAACGCGCCGCGCAGGTCCAGCCCCTTGGTGGTGACTTCGGACTCACGCACGTTGTTGTCGTAGATCACCGTGCCGCTATTTGCCGCGGCGTTGGCGGTGGAATGTCCACTGGTGACCACGCCGTTCGGACCTTGGTTGAGCTGGTCCACGGCGTTCTGGGTGCCTGGATTCCAGGTCAGGAAGCTGTACATCGACTGGTTGTAGTTGTCGAAGTTTTCCTTGATGTACAAGCCGCTCAGGTTGAACTCCAGTGCATCGGAGGGCTTGAGCTGCAGGTTGACCACGGCGCTGTCGCGCTTGCGGTCCTGCTGGAACCACGCCGCGTTGACCGAGTTGGGCACATCGGCGTTCGGGTCCAGGCCCGCGGCGGCGGCGTTCGGGAAGGACGAGGCCTTGGCGTAGCCGAACACTTCCATGCCCTGGCGGTCCACGCGCTCCTCGTAGTGCTGCGCCGAGGCGGTGACGCCGAAGGTTTCCTGGTCGTTCTTCCAGCTGTAGAGCACCGAGGCGTTGGGCTTGCCTTCGCTGGCCTGCTCGCTATAGCTGTGGCCGACCGACGCGGCGATCTCGTTGGCCTTCAGGTCCAGCGGCTGGCGGGTATGCATCAGCACGGTGCCGCCAAGGCTGCCTTCGGTCAGGCGCGCTTCGGAAGACTTGATGATTTCGGCGCGGCCGAGGATCTGCGGTGCCAGCAGGGTGTAGTCGAAGCCACGGTTGGGCTGTTCGCCGTACAGCCAGATCGCCTGCGCCACCGGGTGGCCGTCGATGAAGGACAGGTTGAGGCTGGGATCGGTGCCGTCGATGCTGACGCGTTCGCCCTGGCCGAAGCGGCGATCCAGGGTCACGCCCGGGATCTGCGAAAAGGCCTCGGCCACGTTGGTGCTCGGGAACTTGCCGATGTCTTCAGCGGTGATCGCCTCTGACACGGTGGTGTTGTAACGCTTGGTATCCAGCGACTTTTCGAGACTGGCGCGGATACCGGTCACCACCACGGTGTCCAGATCGGTCGCCTGCGTGGTGCTGGCCTGCTGCGCCTGCGCAGCGAACCCGATGCTGGTCAGGATCGCCGCGGAGAGGAGGGACTTCTTACAGTTCATGATGCTTCCCCATCACTGTTGTTGAGTGGTGGCAGCGCGCTGCCAGTGCCTGTGCGTGGTACGACGGTCTTGCCAATCCTTCACTGCTTGCATGCGAACGCCCCCTGGCGGCCGCACGTGATCTGCTCATGCGTGTTGCGTCTGGCCGAGGTACCAGTTGGCGGCACCCAGAACTCCCAGTTGTCCGTGCTCGACCAGTCGCACGGGAATGCGCTCCAGCGCCGCTCGCATCGGTCCCTTGTTGAGGAAGCGCTCGACGAAGCGGCTCTGCAGCAGGAACTCGCGGATCTGCGGCAGGATCCCGCCGGCCAGGTAGACCCCGCCGGTGATGCCGTACAGCAGGGCCATGTCGCCCACGGCGCTGCCCAGGAATTCGCAGAACACCTCCAGCGCCTCGCGCGCCAGCAGGTCATCGCCACGCGTGGCGGCGGCGGTGACCTCGCCGGGCGTGGCGTGCGCCGGTGCCTGGCCCCGCAGTTCGCACAGCAGGCCGTAGAGATTGAGCAGGCCCGGGCCGGACAGCGCCGATTCCACCGGGACGTGCGGCTGCCGGGCCAGCATGCGCTCCAGCAGCGCCAGCTCCAGCGGGTTGCCCGCGCTGAGCGCGGCCTGTCCGGCTTCGGTGGCCAGCACGGTGGCGCCGTGCGCGTTGGGGATCCACACCGCCGCACCCAGGCCGGTGCCAGGTCCCAGCACCAGGGTCGGGCCGCGCTCGGAGGCGGTGGCCGGGCCGGTCAGGCGCAGCACCTCGTTGTCGCCCACCAGCGCCGCGGCGTAGGCCACGGCTTCGAAATCGTTGACCAGTCGCAGGTCGCGCAGCCCCAGGCGCTGCTGGATCTCGCGCGGGGACAGCCGCCAGGGCAGGTTGGCGGTGATCACCGTGCCGTCTTCCAGCGGAAAGCCGGCGCTGGCGATCACGCCGCACTCGGCGGTGCCGCCATCGAGCGTGCCCAGGAAGTCGCCGATGATCTCGGCCAGCCCCGGGTAGGCTGCGCAGGCGTACTTGCGGTAATTGACCACGTCCACCGGGCGCGCGGCGTCGCCGGTGGCGTGCACCAGGCCGATGCGCACGTGCGTGCCGCCGACGTCGGCCGCGATGAACGGCTGGCGCGAGGAGGCGAGGGTGGAACCGGAGGTGGCATTGGCGAGCACGGATCGTCCCCGATGGCGGTATGCGGCCCTGGACAGCGGCGCCGCCGTGGCATGACCTGGAGTTTTGCGATCCGCTGACAACGTTGTCAACAGATCGTCATGATTTTTTTACATGACGCCAACGTCAGGGATTCCCGGACACAGGGGGTGCCTGAGCGCGGTCCCTCGGTTGGCGCTCCTTATTGATTTGAAGTCGTTCGTGGAATCGGTTGCAGCCGTGCGGCGTGCTACGACCAAAGGCGAATGCACTTGCGCTCGATGCGGCGCGGTCCACCCCTCGCTCGCAAGCGCGAGGCTTGGCAAAGCCGGCGCCCTTGTGACAACGTTAGTCCCGCATGTCCACCACAGGGGTCTTCGGGGAAGATCCCAGTCCTGCCGGCCTTCCGCGGTACCGGCGTCCTACCGGGTCGTGATCCATGTCAAACCGCAACACCTCCGCCCTGGCCGTGACCGGCCTGCTGTTCTTCATCATCGGTTTCTTCACCTGGATCAACGGGCCGCTGATCACCTTCGTGCGGCTGGCCTTCGACCTGAACGAGGTCAACGCGTTCCTGGTGGTGTTCGTGTTCTACATCTCCTATTTCGTCCTGGCGCTGCCGGCGGCGGCGGTGATGCGCGCGACGGGCCTGAAAAAGGGCCTGGCGCTCAGCCTGCTGGTGATGGCGGTGGGCGCGGCGATGTTCGGCCAGTTCTCCACCCAGCGTTGGTATGCCGGCGCGCTGTCGGGGCTGTTCGTGATCGGCGGCGGCCTGGCGCTGCTGCAGACGGCGGTCAATCCCTACGTGAGCATCCTGGGGCCGATCGAGACCGCGGCCCGGCGCATCGCCGCCATGGGCCTGTGCAACAAGATCGCCGGCATCCTGGCGCCCATCGTGATCGGCTCGCTGGTACTGCACGGCATCGGCGATCTGTCCGCGCAGGTCGCCGCGGCCGATGCGGCAACCAAGGCGCAGTTGCTCACCGCCTTTGCCGCGAAAATCCACGGCCCCTACATGACGATGGCCGGCGTGCTGGTGCTGGTGGCAGTGTTCATCGTGTTCTCGCCGCTGCCGGAACTGAAGAGCAGCGAGGCCAACGCGTCCACCGATGGCGCAAGTGCGCGCGGCAGCATTTTCCAGTTCCCGCATCTGTGGCTGGGCGTGCTGTGCCTGTTCGTCTACGTCGGCGTGGAGGTGCTCGCCGGCGATGCCATCGGCACCTATGGCAATGGCTTCGGCCTGCCGCTGGACGAGACCAAGTTCTTCACCTCCTTCACCCTGGGCGCCATGCTGCTGGGCTATGTGGTGGGCCTTCTGACCATCCCGCGCGTGTTTTCCCAGCAGGCCTATCTGGCCGTCTCGGCGCTGTTGGGCGTGGCGTTCGCCATCGCCGCACTGCTCACCCATGGCTACGTGTCGGTGGGGTTCGTGGCCGCGCTGGGCTTTGCCAACGCGATGATGTGGCCGGCGATCTTCCCGCTGGCGATCAAGGGGCTGGGCCGATTCACCGAGACCGGATCGGCGCTGCTGGTGATGGGCATCGCCGGCGGCGCGCTGATCCCGCAGGCCTTCGCCGTGCTCAAGCAGCACTACGATTTCCAGTGGGTGTTCGCCGGCCTGGCCGTGCCCTGCTACCTGTACATCCTGTTCTTCGCGCTGCGCGGCTACCGCGCCGGACAGCGCGTGGCAGGCCGGGGCTGATTGGCCTCCTCGCTCCATAGGACCCCCATGCGCCGACCCACGATCAAGGACGTTGCCGAACGCGCGAAGGTCTCGCTGAAGACCGTCTCGCGGGTGATCAACAACGAGCCCTCAGTGATGCAGGGCACGCGCGCGCGCGTGCTGCACGCCATCGCCGAGCTGGACTACGAGCCCGACCCGGCCGCGCGCAACCTGCGCAGCGCCACGCCCTTCGTGATCGGGCTGGTCTACGACAACCCCAACCCGTACCACATCATCGGCGTGCAGAACGGCGTGCTGGCCGCGTGCCGGGAGACCGGCTTCGGCCTGCAGATCCAGCCCTGCGATTCGACCTCGCCGCTGCTGGCCGAGGAGCTGGCCGAGTTCGTGCAACGCTCGCGCCTGGCCGGGCTGGTGCTGACCGCGCCGATGTCCGAGCGGCCCGAGCTGATCGCCGCGCTCAGCGCGCGCGGGGTGCAGCTGGTGCGCATCATCGCCGCCACCGAGGACCCCGGCGACGGCCCGCCCTGCGTCTACGTGGACGATCGCGATGCGGCCTACGAAATCACCGAGCACCTGATCCAGCTGGGTCACCAGCGCATCGGCTTTCTGATGGGGGGGATGGCGCATCGCTCCTCCACCGAGCGCCATGCCGGCTACGAGCAGGCGCTGAAGGACTACGGCATCAGCCCGGACAAGCACCTGGTGATTCCCGGCGACTACACCTTCGACGATGGCTTCCGCGGCGCGCGTCGGCTGCTGGCGCTGCGCGAGCCGCCCACGGCGATCTTCGGCTCCAACGACGAGATCGCCGCCGGCGTGCTGGCCGCGGCCAAGTCCGCCGGCATGAACGTGCCCTACGACTTGTCCATCGCCGGCTTCGAGGACAGCCCGTTCTCCAAGCAGTCCTGGCCGCCGCTGACCACGGCCAAGCAGGCCACCGAGGACATCGCCAAGCAGGCCGCGCGCCTGCTGATCGCGCGCCTGCGCCAGGACGCCTACGCCGATACGCCCATCGCCCTGCACAACCAGGGCTTCACGCCGCAGCTGGTCGTGCGCGGTTCCACCGCCCCGGTGCGCCCCGCGCGCGCCGAGGCCAAGACCCAGAGTGCCTGATTCGACGCCTATGAATTCCGCCGCACCGCTGCCGCAGGCAGACCAGACCCTGATGTTCAACGAAGCCGCCTCCACCGGCGATGTCGTGGCCGCGCAGTTCGCGCGCAACCACGACACGGTGGCGGCGCTGGCCGCCGAACTGCGCGCCAACCCGCCGCCGTTCATCGCCACCTGCGCGCGCGGCAGCTCCGACCACGCGGCGACCTTCGCCAAGTACCTGTTCGAGACCCAGCTGGGCATCGTCACCGCCTCGGCCTCGCCTTCGATCGGCTCGGTCTACGCCGCGCCGTTGAAGCTGGCCGGCGCCTTGTTCATCGCCATCTCGCAGTCGGGCAAGAGCCCGGACCTGCTGCGCAATGCCGAAGCCGCCAAGGCCGCCGGCGCGCGCGTGGTGGCGCTGGTGAACGTGGAGGATTCGCCGCTGGCGCAGCTGGCTGACACGGTGATCCCGCTGTGCGCCGGCCCGGAGAAGTCGGTGGCGGCCACCAAGAGCTACCTGGCCTCACTGGCGGCACTGCTGCAGCTGGCTGCGCAGTGGTCGCGGGAGCCGAAGCTGCTGGCCGCGCTGGAGACCCTGCCGCAGGCCCTGCGCAGCGCCTGGCAATCGGACTGGTCCAGCCTGACCACCGGCCTGACCGGGGCGCACAACCTGTTCGTGCTCGGCCGTGGCCTGGGCCTGGGCGCGGCGCAGGAAGCGGCATTGAAGTTCAAGGAAACCTGCGGCCTGCACGCCGAGGCCTATAGCTCGGCCGAGGTGAAGCACGGGCCGATGGCGCTGGTAGGCGAGGGCTTCCCGGTGCTGTGCTTCGCCCAGCCCGATGGCACCGAGGCCGGCACCCTGGCCCTGGCCGAGGAGTTCCGCGGCCGCGGCGCGCAGGTGTGGGTGGCCTCGGCCCACGGCGATCTGCCGCTGGCGGCGCCGCCACATCCGGCCTGCGCGCCGCTGCTGACCATCCAGAGCTTCTACAAGGCGATCAATGCCCTGGCACTGGCGCGTGGCCACAATCCCGACGTGCCGCCGCATCTGAACAAGGTCACCGAAACCGTATGAGCACGTCCTTCGCCCTGGTCAACGCGCGCGTCCTGGCGGCGCAGGGACTGATCGAGGAGGGGGCGGTGGTGGTTCGCGATGGCCGCATCGCCGCCGTGACCGACACCGCCGGCGCCAAGGCGCACACCGATGACCTGCGCGACCTGCAGGGGGCCTGGCTGGCGCCAGGCTTCATCGACATCCAGGTCAACGGCGGTGGCGGGGTGCTGTTCAACAACACGCCCACCGCTGCAGGCATCGAGGCCATCGGCAAGGCGCACCGCAAGTTTGGCACCACCGCCTTCCTGCCGACCCTGATCAGCGACGGCGCGGACGTCATGCGCACGGCCATCGACGCTACGCGCCAGGCCATCGCCCAGGGCGTGGATGGCGTGCTGGGCGTGCACCTGGAAGGGCCGTACCTGGCGCCGGCGCGCAAGGGCACGCACGACATGCAGCGCTTTCGCGTGCCCGATGCCGACGAGATCGAAATGGTCACCGCGCTGGACAACGGCCTGACCCTGCTGACGGTGGCACCGGAAGTGATCGGCCCCGAGCGCATCGCCGCGTTCTGCGCGCGTGGGGCGATGGTGGTGGCCGGGCACACGGCGGCGACCTACGAGCAGGTCCGGGCGGGCCTGCAGGCCGGCCTGCGCGGCTTCACCCACCTCTACAACGCCATGTCGCCGCTGCAGGGGCGCGAGCCGGGCGCGGTGGGCGCGGCGCTGGAGGATGCCGACAGCTGGTGCGGGGTCATCGTCGATGGCGTACACGTGCATCCGGGCTCGCTGCGCGTGGCGCTGGCGGCCAAGCCGCGCGGCAAGGTCCTGCTGGTGACCGATGCCATGCCGATGGTGGGCGATGCCAGCCCCAGCTTCGACCTCTACGGCGAGACCATCACCGCGGTCGATGGCGTGGTGCGCAATGCCGCCGGTTCGCTGGCCGGCTCGGCGCTGGACATGGCCAGCGCGGTGCGCAACAGCGTGCAGCTGCTGGGGCTGTCCCTGGAGGAGGCCGTGCGCATGGCCGCGCTGTATCCGGCCCAGTTCCTCAAGCTGGAGCACGAGCGCGGCAGCATCGCGCCGGGCCTGCGCGCGGACCTGGTGGCGCTGGATGCGCAACTGGGCGTGGTCCAGACCTGGATCGGCGGCCGCGCCAGCGCGGCCTGACCGGCATGCACGCAAGACGGTTCGATTCGGTCGATGCCCTGCGCGGCATCACCGTGGCGGCGATGCTGCTGGTCAATAACCCCGGCGATTGGTCGCACGTCTACGCGCCGCTGCTGCATGCGCACTGGCATGGCTGCACGCCAACCGACCTGATCTTCCCGTTTTTCCTGTTCGTGGTGGGCGTGTCCATCGCCCTGGGCATCGTGCCGCGGGTGGAGGCTGGCGGTGCGCTGGGCGGCCTGCGGGGCCGTATTGCCTGGCGTGCGCTGAAGATCGTGCTGCTCGGCCTGGCCCTGCACGCGGTGGCGATGTGGTGCCTGGACAAGCCGCACTTCCGCCCCTGGGGCGTGCTGCAACGGATCGGGCTGTGCTTTTTCGCGGCCGGGCTGCTGGCGACCTGGGCCAGGCCCTTGTCGCTCGGCGCGCTGGCCATCGGCCTCCTGCTGGCCGACTGGGCGCTGATGGCCCCATCCGGCTACGCACCGTTCACCAATCTGGCCAGCCGGCTGGACACTGCGCTGCTGGGACCCCTGGTGTACGAGTTCGATCCCGCCACCGGGCTGGGTCATGACCCCGAGGGCCTGCTGAGCACGCTGCCGGCCCTGGCCACGACCCTGCTGGGGGTGGTGGCGGGGCAATGGTTACGGCTGGGGCGCAGTGCCTGGTTGCCGGTGGCCGGACTGATGCTGCTGGTGCTGGGCGCGGCCTGGTCGCCGTGGTTGCCGTTCAACAAGAATCTATGGACGCCCTCGTTCGTGCTGTGGACCGCGGGCTGGGCGCTGCTGGGCTTGTGGTTGTTCCACCAGCTGATCGATCGCCGCGGGTTGCCGCCGCTGGGCAAGGCGTTCGGCATCAACGCCATCACGGTGTATGCGGGTTCGGCGCTGATGGTCTATGCGCTGGCCGGGCTGGGCTGGTGGGAGACGATCTATCGCGTCGGCTTCGCCGACTGGATGACCCCGCGCTTCGGGCCCAAGCTGCCTTCGCTGGCGTTCGCGTTGGCTTTCGTTGGCGTGTGGTGGTGCGTCGCGCGGTGGATGCAGCGCCGTGGGCTGGTGATCAAGATCTGACTGGTCGCGCTGCCGAGTCAGCGTGTTCGGAGAGAGTTCCTCGGCAGGCCGACGAGATCGCTGCGCGCCTCTGCAGTCCCTTCTCCCACTGGCGTGAGTTGGATGGCGAAGCCTTTGCCGTTGCCGTCGCCGGTGCTGTTGCTGTTGATCTTCGCCCTTGACCTTTGGAGCCGTAAAGCTCGCCGAGCACCGGAGGAAAAAAACGGGCGAAGAGGCGCGCCTGTTTGAGCGAAGCGAGTTGAGCGCCGGCCCGTTTTTTCCGAGGAGCGCAGGGGACCGCCGCGCAGCGGCGGCGAGTGTCCGGCGGAAGCGGTTTTGGTGACTTTTGCCGCGACAAAAGTCACTCGCGCTGCAAGCGCGAAAGCTCTTGCTCCTGACTTTGCTGTTGCTTCGCTTTCGCCTTTAAAAGCGTTTGGAGCGGAAGGCAAGAACAAGATCAAAGGCTTTCGCGCCTTAGGCGCGACTTACTTTTGTCTTGGCAAAAGTAAGCAAAACCGTCTTCGCCGGACACACGCCGGGCCTGCGGCCCGGTCCCCTGCGCTCCTCGCAGAATTGGGGACGGCGCTCAACTCGCTTCGCTCAAACAGGCGCGCCTCTTCGCCCCAATTCTGCTCCGGTGCTCGGCGTGCTTTACGGCTCGAAGGTCAAGTGCGAAAAGCAAAATCACGAGCAACAGCAACAGCAACAGGAACAGCAACCGCCCGCTGCTCCCTTGCCGCGCGTTTGGAACTTGCTAAATGACGCAGGCGAAGGAGAGGAATCTTGAATTGCTTCACGGATTACCGGCCGCCACGCGACCGGTTCTTGCCGCAGTGACCGCTCCGCACTCCTACCGACGACGCACCGTCACTCGACGGCGCGTCGCACGCGGTTGGCTCAGCCTTCCCACTTGCCCTGCGCGGCCAAGCCATTGGCCTTGGCGCGCTCGAACACCAGCGCCTGGGCCTTGGCGACATTGCCCTTCAGGTCCTTGGACCACAGCTGCAGCGCGGCCTGCTGCATCGCGCGACCGTAGGAGAAGCTCAGCGGCCAGGGCAGGTTGCCCACGCGGTTCATCGCGTCCAGGTGCGCGGTGGCGTCCTCGTCGGACTGACCACCGGACAGAAACACGATTCCCGGCAGGATCGCCGGCACGGTGCTCTTCAGGCACATGATGGTCGACTCGGCCACCTCCTCCACATCGGCGTCCTCGTCGCAGTCCTTGCCCGGCAGCACCATGGACGCCTTGAGGATGGTGCCTTCCAGCAGCACGCCCTGCTCGTGCAGCGCGCCGAACAGCGAGCGCAGCGTGGCCTCGGTAACCTCATAGCAGGTCTGGATGTCGTGGTCGCCGTCCATGAGCACCTCCGGCTCCACCATCGGCACCAGGCCCTGCTCCTGGCACAGCGCGGCGTAGCGCGCCAGCGCGTGGGCATTGGCCTCGATGCAGGTGCCGGAGGGAATGTCCTCGGCGATGTTGATGACCGCGCGCCACTTGGCAAAGCGCGCGCCCAGCTTGTAGTACTCCTTCAGCCGATCGCGCAGGCCGTCCAGGCCTTCGGTGACCAGCTCGCCCGGGCAGCCGGCCAGGGCGGTGGTGCCCTTGTCGACCTTGATGCCGGGAATGATGCCCTGCTTGGCCAGGTACTTGGCGAACGGCGTGCCGTCCTTGGTGGACTGGCGCAGGGTCTCCTCGAACAGGATCGCGCCGGAGATGTGCTGGCTCAGCCTGGGCGTGGTCAGCAGCAGCTCGCGGTAGGCGCGGCGGTTCTCCTCGGTGTTCTCGATGCCGACGCTGGCAAAGCGCTTGCCGATGGTGGCGGTCGATTCGTCGATGGCGATGATGCCCTTGCCGGGGGCGACCATGGCCTGTGCGGTTTCGGCCAGCTGTTCGATGCTCATGCGCGTCCAGTCATGCGGAAAATCGGGGACGCCAGTATAGCCCCCGCCCCCGTTCGCCCCGCGCACGCACCGGCTTCAGCCGCGCCGGATGCGGCTCAGGCCGCGTCCACGGCGGCCGGATCGATGTCGATCCGCAGCGCGTTGAGCAAGCCGCTCCAGTACGCCGGGTCGCGGGCATGTTCGCGCACGGACAGTTCCACGTGGCGGCGCAGGCCGGGCAGGCGCCAGGACATCTCGCGCACCACCAGGTACAACTCGGACACGATCTCCCGGTCGCCCGCCAGCGCGCTGCGTTGGTGGCCCAGCGCGGTCATCGCGCCGGAATCGTGCAAGGCCATTTCGAACTGCACCGACTGCAGTCGCAGGCGCGCGGCAAGGCGGCGCTCGCTGTCGCTCAGGCTGGACAGACTCTCCAGCAGGGCAGCCTCCTTGCGCGCGCGCTGCAGGCCCTGCAGCACATCGTCGGCGATCCTCTCAATCTTGGGCAGATCCACCTCGATCCGCACCTGACGCATGTCCACCCGCAGACGCTCGCTCGCAAGCGCCATCGCATCGCGCGGGAACTGGCCCGGGATCAGACGCAAGGCCAGCTGCGCACGCAGTGCGGCATGGCCCTCGCTGATGAGGATGCCGGCCAGCACGTCGGCGGTGAGCAGCAGGCGCCCCAGCGGGGAAATGCGGTGCTCGATCAGCCCTCCGGGAAAGCCGGTGCCATCCAGGCGCTCGTGATGCTCGCGGATGGCCAGGATGGCCTGATCTGCGTACACGCCGGCATCGCGCAGCAGCGCGGCACTGACGATGGGATGCACACAGGTGCTGCGCCACTGCTCGAAGCTGAGCTTGCGGGTGTCGCCCTTGAGCGTGGGGTCCAGGTAAAGCTCGCCCAGGTCGCGCATCAGCCCGGCCTGCAGCGCATCGAGCATGATGTTCTCGGCCTTGCCCTGCATCGCCGCCAGCGCGGCGGCGGCCATGCCGGTGGCCAGCGCGTAGCGCATGGCGGGCCGATCGTTGACCGACAGCGTGCAGAGCATGGTCCCGGGCGCACCGGCGAAACGCACGCGGCCGAACAGGGCCAGGACCTGCTGCGCATTGCGACCAATCAGGCGCGCCAGTGGCTCGCATTCGGCCAGCAGCGCGCGCGCGGCGTCGGCCAGCTCCAGTGCGGTCAGGCCATCGCGGAAGGCCAGCGTCGACTCAAGCGGCTGCGCAAGCCGCCGCGCCAGCAGTCGCTCCCGGATCTCGGCGGTAACCGGCTGGCCCTGCGTCCACAGCACGCGGCCCTTGTCGTCGCGGATGTCCTCGCTGGCCACCAGGTCGCGCACCGGCGCCGCATCGATGAACTGATCGACACAGTGAATGTTGGGCCGCTGCGCGAGCGCCGACGCTTCTTGTTCCAGCCCATCCACCCTGGCCTCCGCCCTCATCGCCGCGCTCCTGACAACACCTCACAAACCGCGCCCCTCAAGCCGGAGCGCGGCGTCTCGTGTCAGTAACGGCGGGAACGACGGAAACTTGAATCAGGGCAGCGGGTTGCCCGTCACAGTTCGCCAAGCCCGCTGGCGCGACCGTCGGGACCAACCTCCAGCAGGCGCAGGGTATTGGTGGCGCCGTGGGTTTCCATGTGCTCGCCGCTGGTGAACACCACCTTGTCGCCGGCCTCCAGGAAATTGGTCTGCACCAGCAGATGGATCGAGGCGCGCGCGGCCTCGCGCGGGACCATGCCGCGGCTGTCGAAAGCGATGGGGTACACGCCCCGCATCATCGCCATGCGGCGACGAGCGCCGTCGTGGCGCGAGAACGCGTACACCGGCACCGAGGAACGGAAGCGCGACAGGAAGCCCGCGGTGCCGCCGGACTCGGTCAGCGCCACCACCCCGCCCAGGCCGATGTGCTCGGACAGGAACATGGTGGCCATGGCGATGGCATGGTCGGCGCGCTGCAGGTTGCGCTGGGCCGCCTCGAAATCGGTGTCCATCTCGAAGGAGCGCTCGGCGCCCACGCAGATGCGGGCCATCGCCTCCACCGCGCGCACCGGGTAGGTGCCGGCGGCGGTCTCGGCCGAGAGCATCACCGCATCGGTGCCGTCGATGACCGCATTGGCCACGTCCATGACCTCGGCGCGGGTCGGCAGCGGGCTTTCCACCATCGACTGCAGCATCTGGGTGGCGGTGATGACCACTTTGTTCTGCTCGATCGACTCGCGGATGATCTGCTTCTGCAGGCCCGGCAGTTCGGCATCGCCGATCTCCACGCCCAGGTCGCCACGAGCGACCATGACCACGTCGCTGGCGCCGACGATTTCCTTGAGGTTCTCGATGGCCTCGGTGCGCTCGATCTTGGACACCAGGAAGGCGTCGCTGCCGTGCTTGCGGGCGATGCTGCGCGCCTCTTCCATGTCCGCGGCATTGCGGCAGAAAGACACGGCGATGAAATCCACGCCGATGTCGGCGGCAATGGCGATCAGCTCGCGGTCGCGGTCGCTCAGCGCGCCCAGCGACAGGCCGCCGCCCTGCTTGTTCAGGCCCTTGCGGTCGGACAGCACGCCGTCGTTGAGCACCTCGGTGACGATGCGCTCGCCTTCCACCGCGGTCACGCGCAGCTGCATCATGCCGTCGTCCAGCAGCAGCACGTCGCCGGCCTCCACGTCGCCGGGCAGGCCCAGATAGCTGACACCGACCTGCTGGGTGTCGCCGGCCGGGGCGCTGGTGCTGGCGATCAGGTCGAAGCGATCGCCGGTCTTGAGCTGCACCTTGCCTGTGGCAAAGCGCTCGATGCGGATCTTCGGACCCGGCAGATCGGCCAGGATGCCGACCTCCACGCCCAGCTTGGCGGCAGCGGCGCGCACGGCCTCGGCGCGGTCGCGCTGGCCCTGCGGGTCGCCGTGCGAGAAGTTCAGGCGAACCACGTTGACGCCAGCCTGCAGGATCGCCTCGAGGACGCCGGGGGCGTCGGTGGCCGGTCCCAGGGTGGCGAGGATTTTGGTGCGGCGCTGGCGTGTCTTGGTCATGGTCTTCCCTCCGAAGGCGCGCAACCTAGCACAGCTCTCCCAGCGCGCTAGTTGCTCGCCCGTCAAGGCCGCGTGCACGTCGCGCAGCGGCGAAAAAACCTCCGGAAAATACGGGGCTTACGTGCAGCGGCCAGGGACGCGGCCGGTATCACAGTGGTATCGCTTTGGTCTCGCCGAACCCCGGATTTCCTGCTGCGACGCGGCGAAAGTGGTCTTGCAGCGGTCTTACGCCAGCCCGGCGATCAGTTCGCGTAGTGCGGTAGGCGAATCGACCGTGTGGCTTGCCCCCGCCTTGGTCAACTCCTCCACGTCGCCAAAACCCCACAGCACGCCGATGCTGCGCATGCCGTGCTGGGCGGCACCTTCGATGTCCATGCGCCGGTCGCCGATCATCACGCAGCCCTCGGCCCGCAGCTGCAGGCGGGCCAGCGCCTCGGCGATCAGGTCGACCTTGAAGCGCCGGCTGCCGTCGTCGCTGGCGCCGATGATCTGTTCGAAGCACTCGCCGAACGGCAGGCCCGCCAGGATCTGCCGCGCCGAGCGCTCGTTCTTGGAGGTCACCACCGCCAGCCGATGACCGGCGTGCTTCAAGGCCGCGATCAGCTCGGGAATCTGCGGATAGACCGTGAGCTCCTGCCAGCCCAGGGTGTCATAGCGCTGGCGATACAGCGCCAGCGCCTGCGCGACCTGCTCGGGCGACTCGAACACAGCCTGGAAACTGTCGCGCATGGGCGGACCGATCCAGGACCGCAGCGCGCCCGCCGCGGGCACGGGCTGCTGCATCGAGGCGAACACGTGCTGGATGCCGTTGACGATGCCGGACTCGGAATCGATCAGCGTGCCGTCCAGGTCGAAGAACAAAACGGGGAGGGGGGACATGTTGGCTCCTTGAACAACGAAAAAGCCCGGTCCGGCACGCGCCATGCGTGCCGAACCGGGCTTGCGGGATGCCACGCGTCGGGCGCGGCCGATTGCATCAACCGCGTGCGTCGAGTGCGGCCACCGCAGGCAGGGTCTTGCCTTCCAGGAACTCCAGGAACGCGCCGCCACCGGTGGAGATGTAGGACACGGACTCGGCGATGCCGTACTTGTCCACCGCCGCCAGGGTGTCGCCGCCACCGGCGATGGAAAACGCCGGCGAGGCCGCGATGGCGCGCGCCAGGGTCTCGGTGCCCTTGCCGAAGGCATCGAACTCGAACACGCCGACCGGACCGTTCCACACCACCGTGCCGGCCTTGGCGATCAGCGCCGCATAGGCCTGCGCGGTGTCCGGGCCGATATCCAGGATCAGCTCGTCGGCCTGGACCGCATCGACCGGCCGCACCGTGGCTTCCGCATCGGGCAGGAACTGCTTGGCCACCACCACATCGGTCGGCAGCGGGATCTCCGCGCCGCGCGCCTTGGCATCGGCCACGATCTTCCTGGCGGTGTCCAGCAGATCCGGCTCGCACAGCGACTTGCCCACGTCGTGGCCGGCTGCAGCGATGAAGGTGTTGGCGATGCCGCCACCGACGATGAGCTGGTCGACCTTGCCGACCAGGTTGGACAGCAGCTCCAGCTTGGTGGAGACCTTGCTGCCGGCGACGATGGCCAGCAGCGGCTTGGCCGGGTTGTCCAGCGCCTTGCCCAGGGCATCCAGCTCGGCCATCAGCAGCGGGCCGCCGGCGGCCACCGGCGCGAACTTGATCACCCCGTGGGTGGAAGCCTGGGCGCGGTGCGCGGTGCCGAAGGCGTCCATGACGAACACATCGCACAGGGCCGCGTACTTCCTGGACAGGGCCTCATCGTCCTTGCCCTCGCCCACATTCATGCGGCAGTTCTCCAGCAACACCACCTGGCCGGGTGCGACTTCCACGCCATCGACCCAATCGCGCACCAGCGGCACGTCCTGGCCCAGCAGGGCGGTCAGGCGCTGCGCGACCGGCGCCAGCGAATCCTCCTCGGTCCAGGTGCCTTCCTTCGGGCGACCCAGGTGCGAGGTGACCATCACCGCGGCTCCTTTCTCCAACGCGGCCTTGATGGTGGGCACCGAGGCGAGGATGCGCTGTTCGGAGGTGATCTGGCCCTTGTCGATCGGCACGTTGAGATCCTGGCGGATCAGCACGCGCTTGCCGGCAAGGTCCAGATCGGTCATGCGGAGGATGGACATCGGGGGATTCCGTCACCAAAGGGGTCCCTATTGTCCCGACTGGCCGTCAATGCGGCAAACACGCGGTTCGAGTGGCGTATCGCGCAGGCCTGGTAACGGACTCGCCGGTGGCGTGCCAGGCATGGACCCGGCGACGCGCGCCGGTGGGAGCTCTGCCCTGGACCGCCCACCGATGGCTCTACCTTGAGAGACCCACTGTTGGCTTTACTTCGAGAGACCCACTGTGGGAGCGGCTTCAGCCGCGAAGAGGCCTTCCCGATAAAGCCCCTTCGCGTCTGAAGCCGCTCCCACAAAAGCGCGTAGTGCCGGAACGCGAATAAACACGCAAAGCGGTTCAAAATTGGTCCATCGCCGCCGCACCACGCAGCGGCAATGGCGGCCTTCAGCTGTAGTTGGACAACGCCAGCGACAGCAGCGATTTGGCCTGTTCCCGCAGCGACTTGGGCTCGACGATCTCCGCGTCCGAGCCGTAGTGCAGCACGTCCATCAGCAGTTCGCGCGAGGCGCTGTAGGGGACCTTGAGTTCGTAGCGGCCATCGGACAGGTAGCGGCCCTGCTGCTTGGAGTGCCACTGCTCGTCGGCGACCCAGCGCGCGGCCTTGGCGCTGAAGACAATCGTGGCCCAGCCCTTGGGCTCGCCGGAGAAGATGCCGTAGCTGGAGGCCAGGTGCTGGCTCAGCTCTTCCCGGCCCAGGTCGCTGGCCGCTTCCTCCAGCACGCGCGCATTGCCGATCCGGTCCACGGCGAAGCTGCGCAGCGCCTCGCGGCCGTGGTCCCAGGCGTCCAGGTACCAGTTGTCGCGATAGTGGGTGATGCGCTGGGGCGAGACCACGCGCCGGGTGCGCTCGTCGGTCGAGCGTGCGCGGTATTCGAACGCCAGCTGCTTGCGCTCGATCACCGCACTGGCCACGCAGCGGAAGCTGGCCTCGTCCAGCTTGCGGCCGCGGTGCGGGATCACCCGCACGCGCTCGACCGGCCAGCGATCCCCGCCTGCGTGATCGGCCAGCAGGCCCTCGATGCGCTTCTGCAGCGGCGCCAGCGCACCGGACAGCACCCCGCCGCCGGTGCGCAGCAGCAGCTGCTGAGCCGCCAGCAGCGCGTGCAGTTCATCCGAACTCAGCCACAGGCCGGGCAGCTCGAACCGATCGCTTTCGCCGGACTGGTAACGGAACCCCGCTTCGCCATCGCCCTCGATCGGCGCCATCAGCGCATCGCGCAGGTAGGCCAGGTCCCGGTAGACCGTGGCGCGCGAGCACCCCAGTTCATCCTGCAGGCGCTTGACCGTCACCGGGTAGCGGGCGGCCTTGAGAATGCGGTGGAGCGCGGTAATGCGTTCGATCTTGTCCATGCCGGCGATTATGGCCGACCGCCGGTGTGCTTGGCGCCAGCACGGCCCCGCTCAGGCCACGGCTGCGACAATGCCGGCCACTTTTTCGTGGAACAGATCATGCGCTTGCGCCTGCTGCCCGGCCTGCTGCTGGCCTCCACCCTGGTCGGCTGTGCCGATCCCGCCCCCGCGCCCGGTGCGCGCACGGCACCGCCAGCCCCGGCCCCGGCCGCGACGGCTCCCCCGGCCGCCGCCGTCGATACCGACACGCCGACGCCCAGCGCCGGGCCGCCCGCCGGCCACGATGCCCAGGCCGCCGCCCGCGTGGCCGCGTCCATGGAGCGCTTCGCCAAGGCGCGCAGCTTCCATGCCGAGATGACCCTGGAAGGCAGCCAGCACGTCGAGCAATCGCTGGATTTCGTCGCCCCGGACCGCTATCGCCTGGTGCTGCCGGCCGGCCCCCAGGTGATCATCGGTTCCACCCTGTACCTGCAGGCGGCCGGTCGCCTGACCAAGGTGCCGGTGAAACAGGACCTGCTGACCCAATGGCGCGACCCGCTGCAGCTGCAGGCCGCACGCGGCCACCTGTGGGTGCAGCCGCAGGGTCAGGACAGCGTGGACGGCGCCTTGTCCCACAAGTACCAGGTGGTCAGCGGCGATCCGCAGCGGCCGGTGGCCTTCGAGTACTGGATCGATCCGGATGGCCGCCCGCTGCAGCTGCGCCATCGCGGCCAGGGCCAGGCCGGGCCGTATCTGATGACCCTGCGCTACTCGCGGTTGGACGACCCCACGCTGCAGGTCGCGATCCCCGAATGACCTTCCAGACCCGGCGGCGTTGCCTGGTGCATGCGTGTCAGGCATGACAAAAATCCCATGCTGGACAGTCACTTGCCTTGCGACACCCCGGCCGCGGGGCTAGACTGGAAGCGCTTCCACCCTCGCCCGCCGAGCTCTCCCGCCCCCACCGTCCGGTTCCTCGCCCATGCCTGCAGCTGCCCCGTCCGCATTCCTTCACCTGCTGATGTATGCGATGGCACCCGCAACGCCGGTCACCCAGCCCGCCATTCCCGGGACCCAGGTGGCAGTGCAGGCGCCGGCACCGGTCCAGGTCATGCCGGTGCCGCACGGGCCGTGCAACTGCGAGCCCGCCGACAAGACGCCGGTCATGCGCTCGCCCTGGAGCGGCCGCGGTGAACTGGGTTTCGCCTCGGCCACGGGCAACAGCACCACCGAAAGCCTCAACACCAAGGCCGGCCTGACCTACGAGGACAGCGACTGGCTGCACAAGCTGAACATCGCCGGCCTGCGCGCCAGTTCCGAGTACACCCGCGTGGAAGAGGATGGCCGCGTCGTGCGTGGCCGCCAGGAAACCGCCGAGCGCTACACCCTGTCCACCAGCAGCGCGCGCAAGCTGGCCGAGTTCCGCCAGCTGGCCGCGGCCCTGCGTGCGGAAAGCGACGGCTTTGCCAGCTATGACCGCCAGGCGGTCTTCAGCATCGGCTACGGCACGCGCCTGTGGGACTACGAGAAGTTCCAGCTCGATCTGCAGCTGGGCCCGGGCTACAAGTGGGCGCGACACGCCGACGACAAGGCGATCGAGGCCGGCTTCATCGGCCGTGGCTACTTCGACATCAGCTACGCGTTGACCCAGAACACCGAGCTCAGCAACACGCTGCTGATCGAGGCCGGCGCGGAGAACACCTACGGCCAGAACGACTTCGGCGTTTCGGTCTCGATGAACCGCCACCTGGCCCTCAAGGCCGGCTGGCAGGTGCGCCACAACACCCTGGTGGACCCCAACCTCAAGACCACCGACACCTTGACCACGATGAACGTGGTCTACACCCTGCGCTAGGTTCGCCTTCTCCGGCGGTCGTGGCACGCCCCGACGCGGCGGCGTGCCACCACGCGTCCGTATCGCCCCACCATCTTCCATTTCCCAAGAGGAGCACTCCATGCCCCCCAAGTCCTGGTTGCGTCCCGCCGCCACCCTGCTCGCCCTCGCCACTGCCCTGCCCGTCCTGGCACAGGACAACAAGGATCCCGCGCCTGGCGAGTGGACCGGATCGGCCGAACTGGGCCTGGCCATGGCCAAGGGCAACAGCGACAGCACCACCCTGGTCGGCAAGTTCAACACCAAGATGCAGGAAGACAAGTGGCGCTACGCCTTCGGCGGCGCGTTCCAATATGCCGAGGCCGACCAGGAGGAAACCTCGCGTCGCTATGAGCTGTTCACCACGGCTGGCTACAGCATCACCGACCGCAGCTACTGGTTCAGCTCGTTGCGCAACGAGCGCGACCACTACGCGGTCAACGAGTACCAGTGGACCTACTCGCTGGGTTACGGCATCGACGCGATCAAGAACGACCGCACCAAGCTGACCTTCGAAGTCGGCCCGGGTTACCGCTGGTCCAAGCTGCAGGACCTGCGGGTGCACGAGAACGAACTGATCGCCCGCGGCTTCATGGATTTCTCCCACCAGTTCACCGACACCACCTCGGTCTACGACCGCCTGCTGGTCGAGTCCGGCTCGGAGAACACCTTCATCAAGAACGAGCTGGGCGTGCAGGTCAGCATGACCCAGGCTCTGGCACTGAAGGTCGGCCTGGAAGCGCGCCACAACACCAACACCCTGCCGGACACCAAGAAGACCGACACCCTGACCACCGCCAACGTGGTCTACGCCTTCTGAGCCTGCAGCAACAGCGCCTCAGTGACCGGGAAAACCGGGGTCAGAGTGCAGTTTCCGCCTAGGGGGGCCCGCTCACGTTGCAACCTTTTCCGTAGCCCCCTCTGATGTCGGGGCGCGATAGACCAAGGCGTGTTGGAGCCCTCGCGCGCTGACCTCAGTCTTCGGCGGCCGATAAAGCGCACTCTGACCCAGGTTTCGCGGGAGCCGATTCATCTGCGAAGGGGCTGGCCCGGCAAAGCCGCTTCCACAAAAGCCAAGCTCAAAGCGAAAACCGGGGTCAGAGTGCAGTTTGCCCCTCGGGAGGCGGCTCACGTGGCGGCCTCTGCCACAGCCACCTCCGACGTCGGGGCGCGGAAGACCATAGCGTGTTGGAGCTCGCGCTTGCGCTGACTGCGATGCGCGGTCATAGATGAAGCGCACTCCGACCCCGGCTGCTGCACCGATCCCGGCTGCTGCATGCGAGGTGCCAGAGAAACTGCACTCTGACCCCGGTTTCTGACTCAGGTGTCCGTGAGCTCCGCCAGCAGCGCATCGGCGCCGTTGGCCAGCAGGGCTTCGGCGACCTGGTGGCCGAGATTCTCTGGATTGGCGCCGCCGGCTGCCTGGCTGCGCACCTGGCGGCCATCGGCAGCCGAGCCAACCATGCCCATCAGCTGCAGCGTACCGTCCTGCCACTGCGCCAGGGCGGCGACGGGCACGTGGCAGCTGCCGTGCAGGGCGCGATTCATGGCGCGCTCGGCTTCCACGCAGGCGCGGGTCGGTGCGTGGTCCAGCGCGGCCAGCAGCGCCAGCATCTGCGCATCGTCGCTGCGCGCTTCGATGGCGATCGCGCCCTGGGCCGGCGCCGGCAGCCAGTCCGGCGCGATCAGGCGCTGGCCGATCCTGGCCTCCAGCCCCAGGCGCTGCAGGCCCGCGCAGGCCAGCACGATGCCGTCGTAGTGGCCCGTTTCCAGCCTGGCCAGGCGGGTATTGATGTTGCCCCGCAGGTCCAGCAGCTGCAGGTCCGGGCGCAGCGCGCGCAGTTGCGCCTGCCGTCGCAGCGAAGAGGTGCCCACGCGCGCGCCCTGCGGCAGCGACTCCAGGGTCGGGTGGCGCGGTGAGATGAAGGCATCGGCGTAGTCGGCCCGCTCCAGGATGGCCGGCAGCGCGAACGGCCCTTCCAGCTCCATCGGCACGTCCTTGCACGAGTGCACCGCGCAATCGGCCTCGCCGCGCAGCATGGCGTGCTCCAGCTCCTTCAGGAACAGGCCCTTGCCACCGATCGCCGCCAAGGAGCGGTCCAGCACCTCATCGCCGCGCGTGCTCATCGGCACCAGCGTCACCTCGATGCCCGGATGCACGCGCCGCAGGCCCTGGGCCACGTGCTCGGACTGCCACAGCGCGAGCGGGCTTTTACGGGTGGCGATACGGATGGTCTTCATCCGCATAGTATGAAGCCTGCGCCTGCCGGCAGCGGCTGCTAAAGCCCTTTGACCTGTTCGCGCAGCTGCGACAGGGCACGACGACTGACCTCCAGCGGCGCGCGGCCGTGGCGCAGGATCGCATGCGTGTGGCCCTCGCCGTCGCGCCGCAGCTCCACCAGCTCGTGGCGGGCGACCAGGCAGTTGCGATGGATGCGCAGGAAGCGCGGGCCGAACTCATCCTCCAACGACTTCAGCGACTCCTCGATCAGGTCCTCGCCGCGCGCGTGGTGCACCACCACGTACTTCTCCTCGGCCTGCAGGTAGTGCACGTCCTCGATCGGAATCAGCCGCAGGCTGCCGCGCATGCGGGCGCACAGGTGGCTGCGCGGCGCCTTGGCCTGGCCGCTGACCGGCGCCTGGGTCTCGCGCCCGGCCAGCAGGGTGCGGGCGCGCTCCAGCGCCGAGGCCAGGCGCTCGGGCCGGATCGGCTTCATCAGGTAGTCGATCGCCGCGGCCTCGAAGGCCGACAGCGCGTGCGCGTCGTAGGCGGTGCAGAAGACCACGGCCGGGCGCGGCTCGAAGGCGGCCAGGTGCCGCGCGGCCTCCAGCCCATCCATGCCCGGCATGGCGATATCCAGCAGCACCAAGTCCGGCTTGTGCTCGGCGCAGGCCTGCAGGGCCTCCAGACCATTGTCGGCCTCGGCCACCAGCTCGGTGCCGGCCTGTTCAGCCAGCAGGCTCCGCAGGCGCTCGCGCGCCAGCGGCTCATCGTCGGCGATCACCACCTTCATCGCAGCTCCCTCCCGCGGCCTCGACCGGCACCGTCCGTCGGCCCAAGGTTAACCGCCCCATCGCGCCGGCGTCACCCGCGCCGCCGTGAAGACGCCGGGCCCTCAGCCCGCGCTGAAGCGTGCGTCCACCCAGCGGGTCAGGTCGGCGATCTGCTCGGCGCAGACTTGGTGGGCCATGGGATAGCTGTGCCAGTCCACGCTATAGCCCGCCTGTTGCAGGGCCTGCGCGCTGGCCTGTCCGGCCGCGAACGGTACCACCGGGTCCTGACTGCCATGGGCGGCGAAGACCGGCTGTGCCGTGGCCGCCTGCGTGCCATAGCGGGCCAGGCCCGCCGGATCGGGCAGATAGGTCGACAGGGCGATCAAGCCCGCCAGCGGCTGCTGGCGGCGCGTGCCCACCGCCAGGGTAATGGCGCCGCCCTGGGAAAAGCCGGCCAGCAGCACCCGCTGCGGGGGCACGCCACGCTCGGCCTCGCGCGCGATCAAGGCCTCCACCTGCTCGACCGAGGCCGCCACGCCCGCCGCATCGGCGCGCGTGGCGAAGTCCATCCCGGCGATGTCGTACCAGGCGCGCATGCGCATGCCGTTGTTGATCGTGACCGGACGCACCGGCGCATGCGGGAACACGAAGCGCAGCGCCGGCCAGCCCGGGCGCAGCAGCTCCGGCACGATCGGCGCGAAGTCATGGCCGTCGGCGCCCAGGCCATGCAGCCACAGCACTGTCCAGGTGGGGTTGGGCGCGGTTTCGCGCTCCACGGTCTCCAGCAACGCGCTCATGCGATCTCCATCATTCAAAGGGTGCGGCAGCGCAGACCGGGATCAGTCGAGCTCGACCATCTCGAAATCGTCCTTGGTCACGCCGCAATCCGGGCAGGTCCAGGTCTCCGGCACGTCCTCCCAGCGCGTGCCTGGTGCGATGCCTTCCTCGGGCAAGCCGTCGGCTTCGCGGTAGATGAATCCGCAGACGACGCACATCCAGTTGCGGTAGTCGGAAGCGTCGTGCTCGGGCATCGGATCGTCACTGGAGTCGGGACGCCCATTGTCACACAGCTTCCCGCGTGCCCTGGCGGGCATGTCGCGCAAGTGCGATCACCGGAAAGACGACGTCCAGCGATCAACCAGCGACGTGGCGCGCTGTCTGCGATCCCGCGCACAACCCCGCAGGTGGCGCAGACCTCGGGTAACCGGCGATGCGGGCGATGACACGACTGGCCGTTTGCAGCCTGTGTTCCGCGGATAGCGAGGACACGCTGGCGCTGAAGCCGGCACGGCCGGCGTTGGTCGAAGACGCCGTGCCTTACCTGCACTGGGCACGCCTTGCCGGGTCTCCCCCGCTGGCGGGGACAGCAGCGCCGTCGACGCATCCAGACCGCAGCGCCAGCGACCCAAGCCGGGTCGCTGGCGACTGCGCAATGCGCCTTGGCGCCGATCGCCCGGATTACTCCAACGCAGCCTTGACCGCGGCCGGGTCGGCCAGCGATTGCACCTGCTCGATCAGGCGAACGGTATTGCCGCCGAGGATGGCGCGCACCTGTTCGTCCTTATAGCCCGCATCCAGCAGCGCCTGCACCACCTTGGGCAGCGCGGTGATGTCCTCATACCCGGCCACGCCACCGCCGCCGTCCCAGTCCGCGCCCAGGCCCACGTGCTCCCAGCCGGCCACCTTGATGATGTGCAGCAGGTGGCGCATGTAGTCGTCGAAGTTGGCCTTCTTGATCTTGTACTTGGCATCCAGCGCGGCGATCTGCGCCATCGCCTGCTTGCGCGCGTCGGCATCGAGCCCGCGACGGCCACCGAAGGACTGGTAGATCTTGCCCAGCTCGGCGCGGTACTCCGGCGTGGCGCCGGTATCGATCAGATAGCCGCCCAGCGAGTTGACCTGGATCACGCCACCATGCGCGGCCAGCACCTTCAGGCGCTTGTCGTCCAGGTTGCGCGGGTGCGGGTACACGTCCCAGGCGCCGCTGTGGGACAGGATGATCGGGGCCTTGGACAGGGCGATCATCTGGTCGAACACTGCCGGCGAGGCGTGCGAGTGGTCCAGGATGATGCCGAGCTTGTTGGCCTCGACAATCATCTGCCGACCCTTCTCGGTCAGGCCCTCGCGCGCGGTCACCGCGCCCGGCGCGGTGCCGGCCGAGTCGGCGAAATCGTTGTGGCTGCCGTGCACCAGCGAGAGCATGCGCAGGCCGGCCTTGTAGTAGTAGCTCAGCAGCGTGGGGTCGTGCGAGAGCGGGTAGGCGTTCTCCATGCTGATGTAGACCGACTTCTTGCCTTCGGCCTTGATCCGCGCCGCATCGCCGGCCACGGTGGCCAGCTCGAACTTGTCGGGGTTAGCCGCGACCATCTCGCGGATCTCGCCCAGACGCTTCAGACCGAAGTCCCGCGCCTTGAGCTTGCCCATCTGGTCCAGTGGCCCCTGGCCGGTGTAGACCACCCAGAAGCCGCCATCCAGGCCGCCTTCGACCATGCGCGGATAGTCGATCTGACTGCCGTCGCCCTGGAAGGAATGCCGGTCGGTGATCTTCCACCCCGGCTGGCCGAACAGGGCCGGCGTATCCAGGTGCGTATCCAGGTTGATCGCGCTGGCCTGCAGCGCCCGGGCCTTCTCGGACACCACCACGTCCTTGGCCAGCCCCTGGCCAGATACACCCACCACGCATGCCGCCAGCGCAGCGGCCAGGAACTTCCTCTTCATACCCACCATCACTCGTTCTCCCGATTGCGTTGTGAAACAACACGACGCCGCGGATGTGCCGCGGCGTCGTGGTTCCACTTGAAGTATTCCACGTGTCGGCCCCGGTGTCCGGGGCCGATGTTGCAGGTCCTTACCAGTCGTAGCTGACGGTCAGGCGCGCGTAGCGCGGGGTCTGATATGCCACCGGCTGGTTCCACAGCGGGTTCTGCGAACCATCGGGCAATTGAGAGAAAGGATAGATATTGCTCGCAGTCTGCTCGTTGGTAATGTTGAACGCGTCGAAGCGGAAGGCGAGCTTGCCATCGGCGAAGGAAGGCTTGTAGGTCACGCCCAGGTCCAACTGGGCAATCCAGCCCAGGCGGCCACGCGAACCCGGGGGCGACGCCTCACCCTCGCCCGTCGCCGGGTTGTAGCAGAAGCGATATGGGCCGCCGGTGATTGCACTGCTGCCATAACCTGCCGGATCAGTGCCGGTGTAGTTGTCGCCGTAGTAGTTGCCCAGGCAGGGCCGCGGAGAACCGGAGATCAGGCTGAAGTTGGACGAGGCGCCCCACTCCGGCGTGAACTGGTAGTAGCCATACAGTTTCAACTGATGGCGGTGGTCGTTGGACTGATCGCCATTGACGTGCTCCATCAGCGCTGCGTGGTCCCAGCTCTGCGTCGTGGAAACCGCCGCCTGGCCCTGATAACTTCCGAGCGCACCGCCCGTGCGCCAGAGGTCCGACCGCAGCTGACCCTCGGTCGTGCCGTAGCTGTGTGACCACACATAGTTGGCCTTGGCATACCAGGTGCCGTCGAACGGACGCTCGAAGTTGAACTCCAATGCCGAGTAGTTGCGCTTGAAGCGCGGGAACCCGGCCGCTTCGCGGCTGACGGAGACTTCATGGAACTGCCCATCAGTGCCGATCACGCCCCAGGTGTTGGTCTGGCCAGGATTGATCAGCGCAGCACCGGAGACCTTTGACCAATCGATCGTCACGCCTTGCGCGGCTGCAGCCTCGATCAGAGCGGTATTGGAGACGTCATAATTCTGGTCATCAATACCGGCATTCAAGCGACGGTGCGTCCCACGCACGCCGAAGACCCAGCCACTCTCCAGCTCCTTGGTGAAACCCAAGATGATCTCATCCTGGTTCTCTCCCTCGATGTCCTTGACTACCGCGGTACGAACATCGGCGATGCGGCCGAAGCGCGAGTTCGCCGAAACTGCAGAACCGAGCTGCTGGGAGATGATCGGTGTGCCGTCGGAGTTGATGCCGCTATAGGTAAAGTAAGTGTCGGTACTGATCGCCGGGGTGAACAAACCTACGGGCGACAGCGGCAGGCCGAGGTAGTAGCGGCCAAGGCTGCCATACACCTTCAGACTGGAATCGCCGTTTACGTCCCAGCTGAAGCCCAGGCGCGGCGCCCAGGCATCCTTGACCTCGATATAGGGGTCGCCAAAAGGAGTGTAGTTGGTGAACTCGTCCTTACGCAGGCCGAGGTTGAGCAATAAATTGTCCGTGACTTGCCACTTATCTTCCACGTAGTAGGCACGCTGCTTGGCCTCATAGGAGTACAAGCTGGTATTGACCGAGCGAACAACGTAGTAGCCCTGCGAGCCGTAAACCGGATCCACAAGGCCAGGACTCGGTGCACCGACGCCACCCGCCTCGTTGGCCGACTGGCTCACCAATCCGCCGGTTGTCAGGCCGTAAGGATCGCGTGTCTGACCGTATGTCCAAGAGTATCCAGGTCCGGGCAGGCTGGTACCGATATTGATGCCTTCAGATTTTTGGTTGTCGATACCGATGCTGGCTGTGTGATCCCCCAGTCGCCACTCCAGATTCAGCCGTAGATTGTCTTTCTCGTAGGCGCGGTCAGAGGCGGAAATCGGATCGCGGACTTGCTGCCTTCCCGCGATCGTTCCGCCTCCCGTGTAGGCTGGATTCTGCGCATCCGGGTTAATCACTGGACCATTGGCCGGATCATAATTGAGCGGCGTGACCCGGTCCGGTGTGCGCATCTTTCCGTACAGCGCGGTCACTGTCACCGCGTCACCGAAGTAACCGGTGTACTTGGCAGAGTTCAGTGTGGGACCGGCTTCTTGCGTGGCCTCGTCCGTGTAGTAAGCCAAGCGCTCACGATTCTTGTAGTCGTAGGTATAGATCTGGCCGCCGGTCTCGGACTTGTCACCAGCACTGGTGAACTCTAGAAAATGGTCATCTGTAATGTACCAGTCCAGCTTGGCATACCAGCGTCGCTGGGTGTATTCGTAATCTGTCCAACCACGGTTGAGGCCGACGCCGTTTCGCAACAAATTCGCGCCTGCATCGCGATTGCTTAGAACTCGTACGCCGTCGGACTTGACCTCTTCGCCTGCCAAGAAGAAGAACAGCCTGTCCTGCAGGATTGGCCCGCCCGCATACACACTGTAGGTCGTCTGGTTGGACTCGGCTTCGCTCTGCGGCTGGTATAGCCCATTGGCTGAACGAGCAAAGTTGTACGCGGTATTGTTCGTGGATGCCGTTTGGCTGTCGGGACGCCAGTAGATGTCGCGCGGCTTGGCACGTAGGCCGTTGGGCTCCCAGATCACCGCGGCGCCGAACTTCCATTCATTGGTGCCGCGCTTGCCGATCTGATTGATCACGCCGCCGTTGGAACGACCATATTGCGCGCCGTAGCCACCGGTGAATATTTCCTGCTGGTCGATGGCGCCATACGGAAGCGTCAGTCCGCCCAGGCTCCGACTCGGATCGGTCGTATTGAAGCCATTGAGGTAGTAAGCATTCTCCGAGGCAGCCGATCCACCGAAGCTCGCCAGAGAGCCACCGAGGGGTCCATTGTCGAAGCCGCCGGCGTTGTTGACCACGCCCGGCGCCAGCAGCGCGATGGCTTCGGCGGTGCGGCCCAGCGGCAGCACCGCCAGCTGCTCGGCGGTGATCACGGTGCGCGTATCCACGCTGGTCACGTCGATCGGGCTGACGGCTGAGGCGCTCACCGACACCCCGTCCAGCGTCTGCACGCCTGCACCGGCCGCGGTGCCGGCGGCGAAGGAGACATCGGTGGCCGCGCCGACGGTAAGGCTGATGTTTTCCCGGGTCTCGACCACCTGGCCGTCGCGCTTGACGATGACCTTGTAGGTCCCCAGCGGCAGGTTGGTCGCCGAGTAACGGCCACGCGCATCGACCGGGACCTCGCGGCTGAAGCCGCTGTTGTTTTCCAGCAGGACCGTGGTCCCGGCGGTGTCCGCGACGTTACCGACGATGCTGCCGGAGGTGGACTGCGCATAGGCGCCCTGTACTGCAAACGTCAACGCAAGCGCCAGCGCGCTCTTGCGGATCAGTCGATTCATTGAGCTTGTTTCCCGAGGTGTGAAGTAAGACAAGAAGTGCTTGAACGTCGGTGCAGGCATTGAAGCTGCGATGGGCGACCCCTCGTGAAAGCTACGCGCAAACTCTTCGTCAGCGCCGTGTCATTAACGAGATATTTCGGAATGTGTCATGCCAGGGCAACAAGATGGCCGTTTGAGGCCGAATTACGACGGGTAGGTCCCCGCTACCCGGGTAGTCCGTTCGCGCTGAAACTGTCTGGAAGATGCCTGGCAACGCGGAAGTCGCGACAATGGCGCCCCACGATGCGCAAGTCGCCGAGGCGGCAGCGAGTCGGTTTCGCACGCAACGATCATCACAGCGCTTGGCACCGCCAGGACGCGCACCACCAGGATCCCGTCATGAACACCTCGCAGTCCCAGGCCTTGTTTTCCCGCGCCCAGCAGCTCATCCCCGGCGGGGTCAACTCGCCGGTGCGAGCGTTCAAGTCGGTGGGCGGCGAGCCGTTCTTCGTCCAGCGCGCCGAGGGTGCCTACCTCTACGATGTCGATGGCAACAGCTACATCGACTATGTCGGCTCCTGGGGGCCGATGATCGCCGGCCACAACCATCCGGCCGTCCGCGAGGCCGTGGCCAGGGCGATCGCCGACGGGCTGTCCTTCGGCGCGCCGTGCCCGGCCGAGGTCGCCATGGCCGAGACCATCACCCGCCTGGTCCCGGCCTGCGAGATGGTGCGCATGGTCAATTCCGGCACCGAGGCGACGCTGTCGGCCATCCGGCTGGCCCGCGGCGCCACCGGCCGCCAGCGCATCGTCAAGTTCGAAGGCTGCTACCACGGCCACGGCGACTCGTTCCTGGTCAAGGCCGGCAGCGGCATGCTGACCCTGGGCGTGCCCACCTCCCCCGGCGTGCCGGCCGGCCTGAGCGAGCTGACCTCGACCCTGAGCTACAACGACTTCGACGGCGCCACGCAGCTGTTCGAGGAGTTGGGCGGCGAGATCGCCGCGGTGATCATCGAGCCGGTCGTCGGCAACGCCAACTGCATTCCGCCGCGCGCGGGCTATCTGCAGCACCTGCGCGCACTGTGCACGCAGCACGGCGCCCTGCTGATCTTCGACGAGGTGATGACCGGCTTCCGCGTGGCGCTGGGGGGCGCCCAGGCGCACTACGGCATCACCCCGGACCTGACCACCTTCGGCAAGATCATCGGCGGCGGCATGCCGGTCGGCGCCTACGGTGGCCGCCGCGCGCTGATGCAGCAGATCGCCCCGTCCGGCCCGATCTACCAGGCCGGCACCCTCAGCGGCAATCCGGTGGCGATGGCCGCGGGCCTGGCGATGCTGGAGCTGATCCAGGCACCCGGCTTCCACGAACGACTCAGCACCACCACCGCGGCCCTGTGCGCGGGGCTGGAAGCGGCGGCCCGCGATGCCGGTGTGGCCGTCACCACCAACCAGGTCGGGGCGATGTTCGGCCTGTTCTTCACCGACCAGAAGGTGGAGACCTACGCCCAGGCCACGGCCTGCGATATCGGGGCCTTCAACTGCTTCTTCCACGCCATGCTCGAACGCGGGGTGTTCCTGGCGCCGTCGGCCTACGAGGCCGGGTTCGTCTCCAGCGCGCACGACGAGGCGGTGATCGAGCGCACCCTGGCGGCGGCGCGCGAGGCCTTCGTCGAAGTCGCGGGCCGCCGTTGATCGGACCGGACGGCGCCAGACTTAACACCCTCTTTGCATTTGGCGGGCCGCTGAATTAAGTTTGCGTTAGGTGTCCAGGGACGGGCATGGGCGGGGGCCCTGAAACAAGGCAGACACGGAGCGACCGCGCTTTGGCGCGGTCGGGGCTGCCGTTTCACCCGAATTGCCCCTGCAGCACGCGCCAATGGGGATGCCGAACGCCGGGGAAGTCGTCGTCCATGTCCAAAACGGTTGCACTGATCAACCCACGCCTCGCGCTGGCACGGGAGACTCTGGCACCTGCCGACTGGATTCTGGCCAACAAGCTCGAGCCGCCGCAGCTGCATGTGGATGCCGTGCCGCGCGCGGGATTGCTCGACCGGCTCGATGCTGGCCTGACCCTGCCCCTGACCCTGCTGCTGGCCCCGCCGGGCTTCGGCAAGACCACCTTGCTGGCCCAGTGGCAGCAGCGGCTGCGCGAGCACGACCGTGCCAACGTCGCCTGGCTGTCGATGGACGAGGACGACAGCGAGCCCGGCCGATTCCTGTCCTACCTGGCCCTGGCCGTCACCGCGGCCTGCGCCGAGCCCGGCAACGCGCTGGGCGGCGCGCCGCACTGGCGCGAGCTGGACGTGGCCACCACGCTGGGCACGCTGTTGCGCGTGGTCCGCACGGCGGCCAAGCCGCTGGTGCTGATCCTGGACGACTACGACCGCGTGCGCAGCCAGGGCGTGGATGACATCGTGACCCGGCTGGTCGAACACGGCGGCGCGCAGCTGCACGTCCTGGTGGCCACGCGCCGCGCGCCCTCGCTGCCGCTGGCACGCCTGTCCGTGCGCGGTTGCCTGCAACGGCTGGGCGCGCGCGAGCTGGCGCTGTCCGACGCCGAGACCCGGCAGCTGCTCGGCCCCGACCTGCCGCTGGAAGACGCGCACCTGCTGCGCGAGCAGACCGAGGGCTGGCCGGTGGCGCTGCAGTTGGCGGCGCTGTGGATCGCCGGCGATGAGCGCCGGCGCGCCGATGTGGCGCGCTTTTCCGGCCGCTCGGTCGGCCTGGCCGCCTACCTGGCCGAACAGGTGGTCAGCGACCTGGAGCCGGAGCTGCGCGCGTTCCTGCTGGAAACCTCGTGCCTGGAGCGCTTCAACCCGGCCCTGGCCGATGCCGTGCGCCAGCGCCACGACAGCGGCCAGCTGCTGGCGCAGCTGCACCACTTCCAGGGCCTGCTGGTGCCGCTGGACAGCGAGCACGAGTGGTTCCGCTATCACCCCTTGTTCGCCGATTACCTGCATCTGCAGCTGGAACGCGAGCAGCCCCAGCACACCGGCCTGCTGCATGTGCGCGCCGCGCACTGGTATGCCGGCCAGGGCCAGTTGCTCGATGCGGTGCGCCATGCGGTGCGCGCGCAGGACGTGCCGCTGGCGGCGCACTACATCGCCCAGGCCGGCAGCTGGCAGATGCTGCTCAACCATGGCGTGGGCGGCGTGCGCACCCTGCTGCGCCAGTTCGACGCACGCACCATCCGCGACACTCCCGCGCTGAACCTGACCCAGGCCTACCTGCACATGAAGCTGGGCGAGTTCAGCCACGCCCAGGTCCTGCTGGAGCGCTTCCGCGATTTCCCGCCCGAGCTCCGCACGCCACTGGAGCGCGACTACACGGTGGTCGTGGCGCTGCTGCGCGACCTGCTCGACCAGGTCTGTACCAACCCGCATGGCCTGCCGCAGATCGCCGCGCAGGCCGCGGCGCTGGATGAGGACGACCATGTCGGCCGCGGGACCCTGCTGTGCATCTGCGCGACCACGGCACTGGGCCGCTGCGATTTCTCCACTGCCGAGCGCCACGCCCGCAACGCCGAGACGGCGATGCTGCAGGCCGGCAGCGAGATCGGCGCGGCGTATGCGCTGCTGCACTTGGCGCAGTCGCATTTCTATCGCGGCCAGCTGGACAGGGCCGAACAGGTCTATCGACGCGCGCTGGCGGTTTCGTCCGTGCACCAGGGCGCGGACCCGTCGCTGCATGCGGCCTGCGAAGTGCTGCTGGCGCAGGTGCAATGCGAACGCGGCCGTTATGACGAGGCCGCCGACCTGCTGCAGACCTCGCTGGAGATCCTGGAGCAGCACGATGGCTGGCTGGACACCTTCGCCGCGGCCTATTCCACGGCGCTGGCGCTGGCCCGCCAGCGCGATCGCAGCGGGCGTACCAGCTTCGCCCTGATCGAACATATCGAGACGATCGCGGCCAAGCGCCGCCTGGCGCGCCTGTCCGACCTGACCGTGGCCTGGCAGCTGGACGTGCTGCTGGACCTGCCCGGCAACGCAGCCTCGGATGCGGCGATCGGCCGCGCTGGCGGGGAAGCGGCCTTTGCCCATGCCCTGGTCAACGGCCATGGCTGGCGCCAGGCGGCGGCCCTGGGCTTCGCGCTGGCGCGCTGGCACGCCACGGCGGGGCGCAGCGGCCAGGCCCTGGCACTGTTGCACCAGATTGAAACCCTGGCCGAGCGCCAGCAGGACCAGTACCACCTGATGCGCGCCCGCGCCCGCGTGGCCGTGGTGCAGCACCAGCGCGGCGATCTCGATGCGGCGGTCAAGGCGCTGCGCGATGTCCTGGACCACACTGCCGGGCAGCACGCGTGGCAGGTGGTGCTGGAGATCGGCCTGCCGGCCAAGGCGCTGCTGCGTGCGGTGCGACAGCACGACCCGGAGGCGGCCACCGGCACCACGCGCGCACTGACCATCCAGGCGTTGCTGGACAAGCTCTCCGACGAATCGCTGGCCACGCAGCTGTTCAGCGAGCGCGAGCTGGAAGTGCTGGCGCAGCTGGCGCAGGGCCATTCGAACAAGCAGATCGCCCGCGTGCTCTCGCTGTCGGAGAACACGGTGAAGTTCCACCTGAAGAATCTTTACCGCAAGCTGGAAGCCGGCACCCGCGAAGCGGCGCTGGCCGCCGCGTTGCAACGCGGCCTGATCACCGCGCGTGGGGCCAATTGATCAAGGCGCGCGGTTGCTGGCTGTCGATGCACAGCGGCGTCGTTGGTGGCATCTTTCTGTAGCCGACGAAGTGCGGCCGCTTCGACCCAGCGTATGGGGGCGGCCCGTTTGGCATGCAGCTGTTCGTGGACGCTTTTCTGTCGCAGCGGCTTCAGCCGCGAAGAGGCTTTCCCGCGCAAGCCCCTTCGCGGCTGAAGCCGCTCCCACACCTCGACGCCTACAACCGACCTATGCGATCGCCATGCGGCGATGATGATCCCGTTCTGTGAATGGAAGTTCATTCGCAGAGTGCAGTCAGGCCAACGTCGGAAGAGACACCACGGCCCGCAAGCGCGGCCCGCGGCCATGTGGACCAGTCAACCCGGTGCAGGCATGCCGGCAAGCCTCAGCCGTAGGTCAGCGTGCCCTTCATGACCGCCCAGTGGCCGGGGAAGGAGCAGAAGAAGGTATAGGCCTCCCCCTTCTTGAGCTTGCTGACCGGGAATTTCACCGTCGTGGATTCGCCGCCACCGATCACCTTGGTGTGCGCGATCACACGGGCATCGTCCGCCGGCAGATAGCTCTGCGCCAGCGTGGCCTTCATGCCCACAGTGGCCACGGCCTGGAAGTCGGAGGTCTTGGCCAGCACCCAGTTGTGGCCCATGACATTGGCCGCCAGTTTGCCGCTGTGGGTCAGGGTCAGCGCGACCTCGGTGCAGTCGGCGCCCACGGCCAGGGTCGGCTTGTCGAACTTCATCTGGTCATTGCCGCTGATGCTGAGCGCGCAGGTCTTGGCCCATGCGCCCGGCGCCAGGAAAACGGCCGCCAGCAGGACCAGGGCTGCGATGAAACGCGAGTACTTCAAAACGAACTCCAGGGTCGGTCTAGGGAAAGGAACGCCAGGCCTCAGGCCAGGTGCAAGCTGCCGTCGCGGCGTTCGCTCAGCGCGGCCATCTGCGGCTTCGGCGGCACCGGGCCCAGCTTGCCCGCCGCGACCTGGGCGAAGGCCTGCTTGAAGCGCTGCATCTCCTCGGCAGTGCCGATGGTGATGCGCGAGGAGTTGGGCCACACCGGCCAGCTGCGGCCGACATACACGCCCCAGGTCGCCATGTCGGCCATGAAGGCTTTGGCCGGGCGCTTCACATCGACCATGAAGCAATTGCTTTCCGACGTCGTGCAGGTGAAGCCCTTCGACTCGAGGAAGGCGATGGTGTCCTTGCGAATGGCGGTATTGGCGCTGCGACGCTGCGGCACCAGCTGCGGATCGCGCAGGCTGGCCAGTCCGGCCGCCGCGGCGGTCACCGGCAGACTGTTCATGCTGAAGTACAGCAGCTTCTTCAGCAGATCCGGGCGCGCCACGGCGTAGCCCAGGCGAATGCCGGCCATGCCGTAGAGCTTGGAGAACGTGCGCAGGATCACCACGTCCTCGCCCTTGGCCACCATGTCCACCGCGCTCACGGCGCTGTCGGAGAAGTGGATGTAGGCCTCGTCCACCACCAGTACGCTGCCCTTGGGCTTGTGCGCCAGGGCGTAGTCCAGGTCCTTGCGGGTGGTGATCGAGCCGGTGGGGTTGTTCGGGTTGCAGATGTAAATGACGCCCGCCTTGGGATCGGCCGCGCACATGGCCTGCACGTCGTGGCTGAAGTCCTTGCGCAGCGGGATCTTGTGTACCGGCGCCTGCTTGCGTGCCGCCGCGCCCCAGCCCTGCTCGAAGGTGGGATCGGCGGTGACCAGCGAGGCCTCCGGCGAGGTGAAGGCCAGCATCGTGTAGTCCAGCGGCTCGGTCGAACCGGCATACAGCATGATGTTGTCCGGCTTGACGCCCAGCTGGTCGGCCAGCTCCTGTCGCAGCTCCATCTGCAGTTCGATCAGGTAGCGACCGCCTTGGGGGGCGATCTCGGCCATGGCCTTGCGTGCGGCCGCCGAGGGGCCCTGCGGCGACTCATTGGCGTTGATCAGCACCGGGCTCAGGCCCGCGCCCACCTGGCCGGCCGCATCCTGCGCGGCCGCGGCCGGAGCCGTGGCCACGCCCAGCAGCGGAGCGCCCACCGTGGCCGCGCCCGCGGCCAGGGCGGAATGACGGAGGAAATCACGACGCGAGATCGAGGCTTTCATGCGGTGCACTCCACGTGCGATGACAGGTCAGGGACGGACGGCGACGACTTCGATCTCGATGCGGTAGGCCGGATTGGCCAGCGCGGCGATCTGGAAGGCCGAGCGCGCCGGCAGGTTCATCTGCTTGGCGTCCTTGCCGAAGAACTTGGTGTAGCTCTTCATGAAACCTGCGAAATCCATCTTGCCGTCGGTCTCCGGGCCACCGACCATGAAGACCTGCATCTTCACCACGTCCTTCATGTCCAGGCCCATGCCCTGCAGCTGCTTCTGGATGTCGCTGAGCACGCTCATCGCCTGCACTTCGGTATCGCCGTAGGCTTCCAGAGAATCCTTCGGCTTGGACGCGTCGACCACGTGCGGGGTCTTGCCGCTGACATACACGGTGGTCTTGCCGGCCGGCACTTCCACCGCCGCGGCGATCGGGAAGTCGCTGCCGGGAATGCCGTGGCGCTTGACCTCGGCCGCCTGCGACAGCAGCGGCAGGCTCAGCGCGACGCAGGTCATCAGGGCGGCGGCTTTGGACATCTTCATCTTGGTGTACTCCAGTGCTTGGGTGGTGTCGCGTGGGTCTGGCTCGGCGCTGCGGCAGGCGGCGCGTCAGTCGGTGTCGTCGTGGGCGGCCACGTTGACGCCGCGCAGCGCCTTGACGTCCTCAAGGCTCAGCGGATCGCTGTAGCTGTTGCCGAAGTGGGTGCGGACGTAGTCGGCGATCTCGACCACCTGCTTGTCGGTGAGCATGCCACGGAAGCCGGGCATGGCGCCGTTGCCGTCCAGCACCATCATCGCCACGTACGGGCCCGCGGCCAGTTTGGGGTTGTCGGCCAGGGCCGGATACTCGCCGCCGCCCTTGGCCCCCTCGCCCTTGGCCATGTGGCAGCCCTGGCAAATGGTCGTGTAGATCTGGGGGCCGCTGGCGCTGGAGAAGTCCGGGCCTTCGAAGAAGCCGGTCGCATCCGAGGTCTGCGCCTGCACCGGCGCGGTGAGCAGGCCCGGCGCCGCCAGCGCGCCGGCGAGGGACAGCACCGCCAGCCCGCGACGCAGCCAGATGCGATCGTGTGCAGTATTCATGCGGCACCTCCCGTGGCCATGACCTTCTTGTGCAGCCGGCCGATCACGTCGTGCGCCGAGAGGATGGCGCCCTCCTGCCAGGCCGGGATGTAGGAGATGTGCTCGCCCGCCATGGCGATGCGGCCATCGATCTGCGTGGCCGCGCCGTAGTAGCGCTCGCGCAGCTGCTCGGTCCACTGGCCGAAGCAGCCATGCGTCCACGGCACGCGGTGCCAACCCACCGACACACCGTTGTCGAACTCCTGCTTGTACTGCGGATGGATCTGCGAACCGTACTCGACCGCCTTGCGCACGCGCTCTTCCGGCGTATGCGAGGTGTAGTCGAACGCGTTCAGGCCCCAGATATAGGCGCCCAGCAGCACGCCCTTGCCCGGGCTGTGATAGTCGGTGCTGGGATAGCTGATGGTGGTGATCGGCAGGTTGGTGTAGCTGATACCGCCGTAGATGGCCTCGTCCTCTTCCCAGAAGCGGCGCTTGAACTGCAGGCCGACCTTCACCGAGGCCGCGTAGGGCAGCTTGGTGATGGCCTCGGCCATCTCGGCGCCGACCTTGACCGGGATGCGGCTGAGCACCGAGAACGGTATCGTGCACACGCACCAGTCGGCCTTGGCGGTCTTGGCCTTGCCGGGGGCGGTGGTGTCCTCGTAGGTGACGGTGACGCCGCGCTCGTCCTGGTCGATCTCGGTCACACGCGCGTTGTACTCGATCACGCCCGGGCCCAGCTCACGCGCGAAGGCCTTGCCGATCTGGTCCATGCCGCCGACCGGCTGGAACATGGTCGTCTGCATCTCGTAGTTGTTGCCGGCGGCCAGGGTGGCCCACAAGCGCGAGCGCAGGATGTCCTCCACGCGCATCGGCTTGGAGTGCTCGGGCTTGCCGGACACGCCGCCGCCCGGATACTTGGCGAAACCGCGGCGCACGCTGCTCTCCTCGCCCATCACGTAGGACAGGTTGCGATCCAGCGCGCCCCAGTTGCGCAGCGATTCCAGCAGGATCTCCTGGTCCTCCTTGGTCACGGCCTTGTCCAGCGCGCCCTGCTTGGTGCTCTTGGCCAGCAGCTCGGAGATATGGCCCTTGTAGTCGGCGTCGATCTCGCGGAATCGCTTGGGTTGGCCACCGAAGGCCTCGGTATTGTGCAGGAAGGCGTTGAAGTTGACCTGGACGAAGGATTCCAGCGGCACCTTGAACTGCTTGCAGTAGGACAGCACCGCGCGGTGGTGGTGCGGGATGCGCCACGGGCCGGGGTTGATGTACAGGTTCTTGTCGAAGCCGCAGTGCTGGCTGGCACCGCCCAGCTCGGTATAGGTATCGCCGCCGTGGATGGACCAGTTGCGGCCGCCGGGGCGTGCGTTGAACTCCAGGATCTTGACCTTGTAGCCGGCCTTGCGCAGCTCGTAGGCGGCGGCCATGCCGGCCAGTCCTGCGCCCAGCACCAGCACCGTGGCCCCCTTGGGGCTGCCTTGCAGTTTGACCGGCCCGGTGTAGCTGGATTCGGCAGCCATGCCCAAGCTGGTCATGGCCTGATACATCATCGCGCCGCCTGCCGACAGGCCGATGCGGCCCAGCAGCTGACGGCGCGTCAGTGCGACACCCGTGTTGTCTTGCATGAAATTCGTCTTCTTCTGGCGAGCCGCCGCCTGTTCCGCGGGCGACGGCTCGAACTGCGTGGTCCGCACCCCGTGGCGCTGTCCTCCCTTCCTCGGAAAGATGCCTCGGGCTGGTCTTCGGTTGCCGGTGAAGTATCCGCCACCGCCCCGCCCGCCGCGCCTGGCGCGAGGGGTGGGTGGGTCGCCGATGGGTAGGGGCGCCCGGTCGGGCGCCCCGGTCAGCCCATCAGAAGCGGTAGGACACCTTGGCGTAGTAACGCGCACCGAAGTAGCCGATCGGGCTGCTGGTCAGGTACTCGTTGTTGCCGTTCTGGTAGTTGGCCACGTCGTAGTTCCACACCGCGGACGGGATCTTGTCCGGGTACTTGTTGAACACGTTGTCGCCGCCCACGCTCAGGGTCCAGCGGTCGTCCGGACGGAAGCTCAGGTCGAAGCCGGTGAGCGCCATCGTGCCGATCTCCTGCTTGTAGTAGCGACCGCCATCCAGGGTGACCAGGTCCAGCTGGTCGGCGAACTGCTCATAGCCGGCCAGGCTGGCCACGGTGTACTGCGGCCCATAGATGGACTCGCGCAGGGTCAGGCTGAACTTCTCCCAGTTGAAGGTGGCGGCCAGGTTGACGCGGTAGCGCGGGCTGTTGTGCTCGATGTCCGAGATCGCCGCCGGGGTGAACATCGGGATGCTTTCGAAGCCCGGCGCGCGGCCGGCGCGGGTGACCTCGGTCTTGTTGTAGTTGGCCGCGAGCAGCCAGTCGATCGAACCCCACTCGAACGGGGTCATGTAGTTGGTCACCCAGTCCACGCCGGTGGTCTTGGTGTCCAGCACGTTGCTGAAGAAGCTCAGGTCGATGTTGGCGCGCGCGGTCTGGTCGAAGCTGCCGCCCGGGGCCGAGGGGTCGTTGGCGTCGCTGATGAAGCCGCCCGCCACCAGGGCCGCACCGAGGATCGGGTCGTAGTTGTCATCCGGCACGCCATCGCCGTTGGTATCGGCCGGATCGGGCAGGTCGGCATTCCAGCTGCCGGTGTTGCGGCCGGTGCGGGTGACGCGGGACTGCGCGGTGGAGTAGCTGAAGTTACCGATGTACGTGCGGTCCTTGATCTTGATCTGGTAGGCGTCGACCGTCATGGTCAGGTTCTCGAGCGGCCGGAACACCAGGCCTAGCGAGAGGTTCTGGCTGGTTTCCGGCTTCAGGCCGTTGCCCACCGTGGCGCCGGCCAGGGTGGCGGTGGCGCCGGTCGGGCTGACCTGGATGGCCGAGTAGTACTGCTCGCCCATGTTCGGCGCACGGAAGCCGGTGCTGACGGTGCCGCGCAGGGCCAGGGCGTCGGAGAAATCGTAGCGCGTGGTCAACTTGCCCACGGCCTTGTCGCCGAAGTCGCTGTAGTCCTCGTAACGACCTGCCAGATCGACCAGCCACTTGTCGGTCGGGTTGAAGATGGCGTCGGCGAACACGGCGTAGCTATGACGCGAGTAGTCGCCGGTGCCCAGCGGGTTGTAGCCCGGGAAGGACGAGGCGCCGGCGCCGTAGTAGGAGGCCGGCTCGCCCGGCTCGATGCCGTAGCCATCGCGCTTGTACTCCACGCCGGCGTTGAAGGTCATCGGCCGCGCCAGGCCGATCTCGAAGTCCTTGGTGACGGCGAAGTCGGTGGTCCACTGGGTCGAATAGAACGTACCGTCGTAGAAGTCGGTCGGCGATGCGCCGGTGTCCTGCCACAGCGAGAAGTTCATCGAGTTGATCGTGTACACGTCCATCTCGTTGCGGCCGTAGCTGGTGGACGCATCCCAGGACCAGTCGCCGAAGTAGCCCTTCAGGCCGGCGGTCAGGTCGTAATCGGTCTCGTCCGACGCCTCGGAAGGATGGAAACCGTAGGGATACTTGTGCTTGACCTCGCCGGTGATCGGGTCGACATAGCCGCCGTCCTGCGAGGGACGACGGTAGTTTTCCTCGGATTCGGCGGTCTTCTTGCCGTAGCTGCCGAAAGCGTAGAACTCCAGGCCATCGCCGAAGTCGTAGCCGGCGTTGAAGGACATGATCTTGCGATGCACTTCAGGCGGGTTGAGCCAGCCGTTCAGGGCCGGGAAGCGCGGGTTCATCAGCGCGCCCTGGTCGTTTTCCAGACGGCTGATCAGATCGCTACGGCCATTGGCCACCGCATAGCTGCGGCAAGCGGTCTGGTCGAGCAGGCAGTTGGCATAGCTGGGATTGGAGAAGCGGAAAACCGACTTGCGGTTTTCGACCTCGGCGCTGAGGCTGACGAAGCCGTTGTCGCCACCCAGGCCCAGGTTGGCGCTCCAGTTGTCGGTGCCGCCACCACCATCGGCGAAACCCGCATAGCCGGCATTGAACTCGCCGCCGTCGCTGTTCTTCTTCAGGATGATGTTGATGACGCCGGCGATGGCGTCAGAACCGTACAGCGCGGCGGCGCCGTCGGTCAGCACTTCGATGTGGTCGATGGCCGACTGCGGGATGTAGGACAGGTCGGTGGCCATTTCGCCATTGGCGGCCACGGCGAAGTTGGAAGTGACGTGGCGGCGCTTGCCGTTGACCAGGATCAGCGTGTGGTTGGCCGTCAGCGAACGCAGGCTGGCGTTGAGGGTCTGGCTGGCCATGTCGCCACCGGTCTGGGTGGCGTTGTAGGAGGGAATCTGATTGGCGATGGCGTTCTGCAGGTCCGGCGCGGCCGAGCGCTTGAGCAGTTCGGGGGTCACGACCTGGATCGGGGCCGGGCTGTCGCTGACGGCCATGTCCATCTTGCGTGTGCCGGTGGAGATCACCGTGACGTTGTCGAGCGTCTTGGCCTCGTCCTTGACGTCATCGGCCGCGTAGGCCTGCCCGGCGGCGCCCGCGGTCAGCAGCAGGGCCAGGGAAGCGGTCCGCAGACCGGAGGCATGACGAATTCCATGTACCGCTGCCGAGACAGCGTTGGAGAGCTGGCAGGACCTGATGGGCTTGCGCATTGACGGAGAACCTCTGATGGCAGGAAAGGCTGGTAGGGGCTGCAAAGAGGTCGGCGCGCATGACACGGCACTCCCGTGTCGACCCATCCCTTGGATCGTGTGCTGCACCGCTCGTGGTCCAAACTAAGGCTTAACAACCACTTCACAGCGCGCTTCCGCGGGTAGGTGGCATCACCCTGGGTAGGGTCGAAAAGTACTCAGCAAGGCGCCACGCAACTACCCAGCTCCGCTCGCACGATTACGCTTGCAGCACATGCGCTCACCCCATTGGAGAAGGTTTCATACGCATCGATTTGGACGCATCCGAGGCGAGCAATGCCGGTGCGGGGAGCGAGGCAACGCTCGGTTTGCGTCGATGCGCGTGCGTGCCTGGGTGAGGCGCCTGTTCGTGCATGCGCGGCCACGCGCTTTGTGGACAAGCCCAGCGCACGTACGTGCCGTGTAGCGTCGCAGTGAGCCTCTGATCCGATGCTTGAGGCGGTGGACAAGCTTCGCGTTGTCCACCCTACGGCGGGATTGCGCGGGGTGGACAACGCCGAAGCCTTTTCTACACACCGCATCGCCGTGCGCCGCTGGCGCGGTGGACAAGCTTCGCGTTGTCCACCCTACGGCGGGATTGCGTGGGGCGGACAATGGCGAAGCCTTTTCCGCACACCGCATCGCCACGAGCGCCTGACGCGGTGGACAAGCTTCGCGTTGTCCACCCTACGGTGGGATTGCGTGGGGTGGACAATGCCGAAGCCTTTTCTACACACCGCATCGCCGTGAGCCCCTGGCGCGGTGGGCAAGCTTCGCGTTGTCCACCCTGCGGCTGGATTGCGTGGGGTGGACAACGGCGAAGCCTTTTCTACACACCGCATCGCCGTGCACCTCTGGCGTGGTGGACAAGCTTCGCGTTGTCCACCGTACGAAGGGATTGCGTAGGGTGGAAAACGGCGAAGCCTTTTCCACCCGGTGTCCGTCGATGACAAGGCCGAAAACGTGGAAGGCGCGCAGGCCGCGGGCCTGCACGCCTTCCATTTCACCGATGCGGCGACCTTGCGCGAGGCCTTATCGGACTACGGCCTGTTGCGCGCGGGAACCGGTCAGCCCGCCAGGTAGGCCTGCAGCGCGCGGCGCAGGCGCGTCAGCCCCTCGGAGAGCTCTTCATCGCTGATGTTCAGCGCCGGTACGAAGCGCAGCACGTCCGGTCCAGCCTGCAGCAGCAACAGGCCTTCGCGCGCGGCGTGGTCCAGGATGTCCGCGGCCTTGCCTGCGTGGGCCTGGCGCAGGACCGCGCCCAGCATCAGGCCGCGGCCACGCACCTGCGAGAACAGCCCGAACTCGGCATCCAGGGCGGCGATGCCATCGCGCAGCGCCTGCGACTGGCGTTGCACGTTGGCCGCGATCTCCGGCGAGGCCAGCTTGCGCAGGGCCACGCGCGCCACCGCCGCGGCCAGCGGGTTGCCGCCGAAGGTGGTGCCGTGGGCGCCGAACTGCATCACTTCGGCGACCTTGGCGCCCACCAGCATGGCCCCGATCGGGAAGCCGCCGCCCAGCGCCTTGGCCAGGGTGACGATGTCCGGCTGCACCCCGTCGTGCCAGTGCGCGAACAGCTCGCCGGTGCGGCCCATGCCGCTCTGGATCTCGTCCAGCACCAACAGGGCACCGTGGCGGTCGCACAGGGCGCGCACCTGGGCCAGGAAACCCTCGGCCGCCGGCACCACGCCGCCCTCGCCCTGCACCGGCTCCAGCATCACCGCGGCGACATCGCCATGGGCCATGGCCGCTTCCAATTGCGCCAGGTCGTTGAAGTCGACGTAGCGGAAGCCGCCCGGCAGCGGCTCATAGCCTTCCTGATACTTGGGCTGTGCAGTGGCGGTGACCGCCGCCAGCGTGCGCCCGTGGAAGCTGCCGCGGAAGGTGACGATCACGCGCCGCTCGGCGCTGCGCCCCTGCCCGGCCGCCCACTTGCGCACCAGCTTGATCGCCGCCTCGTTGGCTTCGGCGCCGGAGTTGCACAGGAACGCGCGGCTGGCAAAGCGCGAGGCCTCCACCAGCTCCTGCGACAGGCGCAGCGGCGGTTCGCTGTAGAAGACGTTGCTGGTGTGCCACAGCTTGCCGGCCTGTTCGACCAGCGCGGCGGTCAGGTCCGGATCGTGGTGGCCCAGGCCGCACACGGCGATACCGGCGGACAGGTCGATGTACTCGCGTCCCTCGGTGTCCCACAGGCGCGCGCCCTGGCCTCGCTCCAGCACCAGTTCGCGCTGGTGGTACACGCTGAGCGTGTACTGCTTGGCGGAGGCGATGAGGTCGGCGGCGGCAGTCATGGCGTTGCATCCTGTGCGGGAGGGGGGGTTAAGCCGCGCATTGTCGCCCATCGCTGCGGCCGTGGGGCCATCGGCGCGTGGCGCGCCTGCGCTGCTTACCAGCTGCCGGTGTTGGGCATCGAGGCCCAGGGCTCGGCCGGCGGCAGCGCCGGGCCCTTCTGCAGCAGCTCGATGGAGATGTGGTCGGGGCTGCGCACGAAGGCCATGCGGCCATCGCGCGGCGGACGGTTGATGGTCACGCCCATGCCCTGCAGGTGGGCGCACAGCGCGTAGATGTCCTCGACCTCGAAGGCCAGGTGGCCGAAGTTGCGGGCGCTGCCGTAGTCCTCGACGCTGCCATCCTCGGCCGGCCAGTTGTAGGTCAGCTCGATCTCGGCCTGCGGGTTTTCCGGCGCGCCAAAGTACACCAGGGTGAAGCGCCCGGCCTGGCTGTCCTTGCGGCGGGTCTCGCACAGGCCCAAGCCCCGGGTGAAGAACTTCGAGGTCGCGTCCAGGTCGTGGACGCGGAGCATGGCGTGCAGGTATTTCATGGCGGCATTGGTTCCAGGTAGGCGGATCGGGAGGGCTCGGCCGCGCCTGGCGATGGCGGCGGCTCGGGCGTGCGGCGTGCGGATCGTCCTGGCGCTCAGTCCAGGAACAGGTCAGGCAGCAGCGGCTGGGTCGGATCGACTGCATAGGACGACAGATCGGTGATGCCGGCCTCGGCCAGGACCTCATCGTCGATGAAGAACCGGCCACAGGTGCTGGCGGCCGGTCGCGTCAGCACGGCATGGGCGGCGTCGGCCATGATCTGGGGCGAGCGTCCGTTGGCCACCGACACGCCCGGAATCATGTTGAGCGCATCGGTGGAGATCAGGGTGCGCGGCCACAGCGCATTGACGCCCACCCCGCGCGGGCCGAACTCGGCCGCAAGCCCCAGCGTCACCAGGCTCATGCCCATCTTGGCCAGGGTGTAACCGGTGTGCGGCCCCCACCACTTCGGGTCCAGAGACGGCGGCGGGCACAGGGTGAGGATGTGCGGGTTGGCGCTGTCCAGCAGATGCGGCAGGCAGGCCTGCGCGCACAGGAAACTGCCGCGCGCGTTGACCTGCTGCATCAGGTCGAAGCGCTTGATCGGCGTGTCCAGGGTGCCGCGCAGCCAGATCGCGCTGGCGTTGTTGACCAGGATGTCGATGCCGCCAAAGGCCTCGACGGTGGCGGCCACCGCCGCCCGCACCTGGTCCTCCTCGCGGATGTCGCACTTCAGCGCCAGGCCACGGCCGCCGGCGGCTTCCACCGCGGCCGCGGCGCTATGGATGGTGCCGGGCAGCTTGGGATTGGGCACGGCCGACTTGGCGGCAATGGCCACGTTGGCGCCATCGCGGGCGGCACGCAGGGCGATGGCCAGGCCGATGCCACGCGAGGCACCGGTGATGAAGAGGGTCTTGCCGGCAAGGTGGTTCATGACATGCATCCGATCAGGAAAGAGGGCGACCCATCCGCGCCGGACTCATCGCGCCACGCAGGCATGGGCCTGGCAGAGGGCCTGCGGACGCGGGCCGGACTGGTTGACCGCCGGGCACTGGGCATTGCGCAGCAGCTTGGCGTTGCGGCCAACGTACCAGCGCTCCATCGCCAGCTGGTAGCGCGTGCCGACCACGGCCCATCCCTGGCAGTTGAGGAAGATCACCGCGCACTGCGCGTCGGTGTCGCAGGCGAACCACTCGGCCTGTGGCCGGGCATCGCGCTTGGGCGCATCGCTCCAGCCGGGCAGCAGGGCCAGGCAGGCCGCCAGCACCATCAACACACCTCCGCGCCCAGGCTGGACCCTGCGGCCTGTGTTCATGCTTTGGGCCCTTGTCCCTCGTTGTCCTCCCAGTGCAGCAGGCGCCGGGTGACGAAACGGTAGACCGGTTTGCCGGTGCGGAACCACAGCTCGCGTACCCAGGAGGTGCGCTTGAGCACCCGCCGCTCCACCGGGGTGATGGCCGCCGGACAGTACATGCGCTTGTGCTTGAGCAGATGGCGCAGGTCCTCGCGCGCCAGCAGCCGCATCCAGCGCGAACGCGGATGCCCGCGCACGGCCAGCTGGAAATCGATCACCGCTGGAGTGCCATCCTCCTGCACCAGCCAGTTGGCCTCCTTGGCCAGGTCGTTGTGGGCGATGCCGGCGCGGTGCACGCGCTGTAGCAGACGCCGCGCGCGGTGGAAATACGCCACATCGCCGCGCGGCGGCCGCAGGTACATCGGCTGGCCCGGCAGGTAGCCGCGCTCCAAGTGGGTGCCGTCCCAGCGCAACAGCGCCGGGGTGTCGGCCAATCCGTCCAGCTGGCGCAGCGCGCGGGCCTCGCGCGCGGCCAGCCAGTTCGCCAGCGGTCGCAGCCAGCGCGGCGAGGCGGTCAAATCGCGCAGCACGAACACGCGCTGCCCATCGTGCACCAGCGCCACGCGCCCGAAGGTGTCGGCCTTCAGTGCCTGCTCGCTGCGGGGGGTCGGGATATCCACCCTGTCATTTTAATGCCGCGCAAGGGGATGGCGGACAGCCCGTCAGGCCCAGGTGCATGAACGCCTCCTATACTCCGGCCGATGGATGCCTGGTTCAACGCCCTGCTCGACTGGATTGCCGCCCACCCGATCGCCGCTGGCATCGCCGTGTTCGCCATCGCCCTGTCCGATTCGCTGATCATCCTGGGCACCATCGTGCCCGCGCTGCCGCTGCTGTTCGCGGTGGGCGTGCTGATCGGCCTGGGGGAGCTCTCCGGCCCCTACGCGGTGGTCAGCGCGGCGCTGGGCGCCTTCGTCGGCGATGCGACCAGCTTCTGGGCCGGTCGTCGCTGGGGCGCGCAGATGCGCAGGATGTGGCCTTTCAGTCGCTTTCCGCAGTTGCTGATCCGCGGCGAGGTGATGTTCCGCCGCAACGCAGTCAAGAGCATCTTCGTGGCGCGCTTCGTCGGTGCGATCCGGCCCTTCGTCCCGGCCGTGGCCGGCATGCTGCACATGCCGCTGCGCCGCTATGCGCCGGCCAGTGCGCTGGCGGCCGTGGCCTGGGCGCTGATCTTCCTCGCCCCGGGCTGGATGCTGGGCCAGGCCTACGACGCGGTCGCCGCCGTCGCCGGACGGCTGAGCATCGTGCTGGGGCTGCTGCTGGTGGCCTTGGCCGCGGTGTGGGCGCTGGTGCTCTACAGCTACCGCTGGTTCGCCGACCACGCCGACAGCCTGTCCACGCGGCTGCTGGCGTGGTCGCACGCCCATCCGGTGCTGGGCCGCTATTCCATCGGCCTGCTCGACCCGATGCGCCGCGAGTCGCCCTCGCTGGTGGTGCTGGCCATCTCGCTGATCGCGCTGGGCTGCGTGTGTTTCTTCTTCATCGGCACGGTGATCAACCACGGCGAGCCGCTGTCCATCGACCTGGCGGTGTACGGCCTGATGCACGGCCTTCGCAATCCGCTGGCCGATGGCCCGCTCTCGGCCATCGCCTCGCTGGGCGATGCGCAGGTGCTGATCCCGGCCACCGCGGCGGTGATGGCCTACCTGGTCTGGCGCCGCCGCTGGCTGGCGATCGGGCACTGGGTGGCCGCCATCGGCTTCGGCCTGGCCCTGACCGCTCTGCTCGGGGCGGTGGTGGACATCCCCAAGCCGCCGCTGGTGGTGCGCGGCTTCGGCTTTCCTTCGATCACGGTGACCTTCACTACCATCACCTTCGGCTTCTTCGCGGTGATGGTGGCGCGCGGAATGCCCGGGCGCGACCGCATCTGGCCGTACATGGTGGCCGGCGTGGTGGTGGTGCTGGTGGGCTTTGCGCGCATCTACCTGGGCGCGCACTGGCTCAGCGACGTGGTCGGCGGCAGCCTGTTGGGCGGCATGTGGGTGCTGGTGCTGGGCATCGCCTACCGCAGCCGCGCCTACCGGCCGCTGTGGGTCAAGCCACTGGCGTGGATGTTCTACGGGGTGTTCATCGCCGCCGCGCTCTGGCACGTGCCACGCGCGGCCGGCCCCCTGCTGGCGCGCTTCGATGGCCCGGCGGCCAGCGTGGATATCGGTCGCCAGGTCTGGTGGGCCGGCGATTGGCGCACCCTGCCCGGGCGCCGCAACGAGTTCGACGACGCCCACCGCTGGCCACTGGACGTGCAGGTCGCCGGGCCGCTGGCGCCGCTGCAGACGCGCCTGATCAGCGCCGGCTGGCGGGTGCAGCCGCAGGCCGGCTGGCAGGCCGCGCTGAGCCTGCTGGACAACGACGAGAACGGCGCCGACCAGCCGGTGCTTCCGGCCACCGTGGACACCCGCGCCGAGGCGCTGCTGATGCTGCGCGAAGGCCCGCAAGCCGGCCAGCGCTACGCCTTGCGCCTGTGGGCCACGCCGATCCGCCTGCAGCCGGGCGATGAGCCGGTATGGATCGGCAGTGCGCAGACGCTGGAGCATCGCAAGCTGCTGGGCCTGATCGGCCTGTGGCGTCCGCTGCCGGAGGCGCAACCGCCGCTGCAGGCGCTGATCGACGCATCGCAGGGACTGGACCAGGAACTTGCGCCGCATCCGGAAACCGGACTGCCGGTGCTGCGGCTGCGGACCTTGCCCACGCCCTGAGCTACGCCTCGCAGCTTGTCCCCACGGCGCACCGGCACTTCAGAGCGCCGCTCCAGGCGGCCCCTGCGCCGGTCAATCCATCAGCGACAGCAGCCGGTCCAGCCGGGTATGCACATCGTCTTCCTGCAGCACCGCCAGGCGCTGCTGGTCGCTGAGCGGCAGCAGTTCGGCCAGGCGCCAGCCGACCCAGGCTGCATTGTCGATCTGCTCGGGCGGCAGCGCCGCCGCATCCTGGCCCATGGCCTCGTAGATCTTCTCCAGCACGGTGGCCATCAGGCCGTGCTCGGCGCGCAGTTCGTCGTCGGCATCCGGCGCGCCCCAGGCAATCTCGCCCACCACCAGCCCGTTGTCGCGCACGCGGGTGCGCAGCACGTGGAAACGCCGGCGCCCGCGCACGCGCAGCGCCAGCAGGCCGTCCTCGCCGGTGTCGAAGTCCTCGATGATCGCCTCGGTGCCGTAGGCCGCCGGCATTGCCGGGGCGCCAGCCTCCTGGCCATCCAGGATCAGGCAGATGCCGAACCCGGTGCCGGCGCGCCCGCAGTCGCGCACCAGATCCAGATAGCGGCGCTCGAACACCCGCAGGCCCAGCGCCGCGCCGGGCAGCAGCACGGTGTGCAGGGGGAACAATGGCAGGGTGTCGTGGTCAGCCATGGCACCAGTGTAAGGGGCCAGGAGTGAGTGGGGAGAAGTGAGGAGTGAGAGACAGGCCGAGACCGCCTGCGCTCGCTCCTCACTCCTCTACGCTCACTCCCTGCTGCAAGGCAGACAAATAGCGGCGCGGGGCGCCATCGAAGCCGCCGTTGGACATGAACACCACGTGGTCCCCCGGGCCGGCGATGTCGGCCAGCGCCGCCAGCAAGGCATCCGTGTCCTGCACGGCATGGGCCTGGCCGCGGACGGCAGCGATCACCTTGCCGGCGTCCCAGGCCAGTTCCGGACGATGCAGGAAGACCACAGCGTCGGCGCCATCCAGCGAGGGCGCCAGCGCATCGGCATGCGCCCCGAGCCGCATCGAGTTGCTGCGCGGCTCCATGGCCACGACGATGCGCGCCTTGCCGACCTTGGCGCGCAGGCCGTCGAGCGTGGTGGCGATCGCGGTGGGGTGATGGGCGAAATCGTCGTAGACGGTGATGCCGCGCGCCTGGCCGATCACTTCCAGCCGGCGCTTGACGCTGCGAAAGCGCGCCAGCGCCGGGATCGCGGCGGGCAGGTCGACGCCCACCGCATGGGCCGCCGCAAGCGCGGCAAGCCCGTTGAGCACGTTGTGCCGCCCCACCAGCGGCCACTGCACCTGGCCGATTTCCACGCCCTGCCTGAGCACGGCGAAGGCACTGCCGTCGGCGGCGATCAGGCGCGCGCTCCATTCCAGCGACGGGTCGAAGCCGAAGCGTTCCACCGGCGTCCAGCAGCCCATCGCCAGCACCTCATCGAGGCGCGCATCCTCGCCATTGACGATCAGCCGGCCCTGGCCCGGCACGGTGCGCACCAGATGATGGAACTGGCGCTGGATCGCGGCCACGTCCGGGAAGATGTCGGCATGGTCGTACTCCAGGTTGTTGAGGATCGCCACGGTCGGCCGGTAGTGCACGAACTTGCTGCGCTTGTCGAAGAACGCGGTGTCGTACTCGTCGGCCTCCACCACGAACTCGGCGCCCTGCCCCAGCCGCGCCGAGACGCCGAAATCCTCGGCCACGCCACCGATGAGAAAGCCTGGCGCGCGCCCGGCGGCCTGCAGCAGATAGGCCAGGATGGTGGTGGTGGTGGTCTTGCCGTGGGTGCCGGCCACCGCCAGCGTGGTGCGCCCGGGCAGCACGGTCTCGCTCAGCCACTGTGCGCCGGAGGTATAGCGCCGGCCTGCATCGAGCACCGCTTCCACCGCGGCATTGCCGCGCGAGAGCGCATTGCCCACGATCACCTGTTCGCAGTCCGGCGCGATGTGCTCGGGCAGATAGCCCTGCTTGAGCGCGATGCCCAGCCGCTCCAGCTGCGTGGACATCGGCGGATAGATCGCCTGGTCGCTGCCCTCGACAGTGTGACCCAGCTCGCGGGCCAGCGCGGCCACGCCGCCCATGAAGGTCCCGGCGATGCCGAGGATATGCAGTTTGCTCATCGGCCGATTGTCGCCGATCCGCCTGTGCGCGCAAACCGGCGCGGCGGTTTTCGGTTGGCACGTTTGCGTGTCGTGTCGGCGCGTGCCCGATCGCGCAGGCGCCTGCCGATCCCGCCCGCAACGCCCTAGAGCCGGTGAGGACAGTCTTATGTTCAGTCGTCGCTCAAGTTCACACGCCGCGCGCCGCTATGTCGAAAGGGGCATGCCTGTCCCAGGGGAGGACAGGCGTGCATGACACGGGGACCAAGGGAAATCGGATGTCCCATCGGCAGACCAATCGTCCCTTGTCAGCCCGCAGCCGTGGCGCTCCTGATGAGCGGCCAGTTCCCGCTGCCCATCTCAATTAAAGTCAAAGGATTTCGATGAACCGCATCTTCCGTACCGTGTGGAGCCATGCGCTCCAGGCCTGGGTTGTGACCAGCGAATTGGGCCAACGGTGCGGTAAACGCGGCAAAGGACAGGCCCTGAGCGTGCTGTTGCTGACACCCCTGGCCGCCGGAGCAGCGGACCTGCCCACCGGCGGCAAGGTGGTCTCCGGCCATGCCGACCTCTCCAGCAACGGCCAGCAGCTCACCATCGACCAGACCAGCGGCAAGCTGGCCATGGACTGGCAGAGTTTCGACATCGGCGCCAACCAGCGCGTGGTGTTCCGCCAGCCCGACAGCCAGGCCATCGCCCTGAACCGGGTCGTGGGCCAGGACGCTTCGCGGATCCTCGGCAATCTGGACGCCAACGGCCGTGTGTTCCTGGTCAACCCCAACGGCATCCTGTTCGGACAGGGCGCCAGCGTGAATGTCGGCGGGCTGGTCGCCTCGACCCTGGGCATCTCCAACGAGGATTTCCAACAGGGTCGGTATCGCTTCAAGAGCGAGGGCACGCCTCAGTCGGTCATCAACCAGGGCAGCCTGCAGGCGCGCGACGGCGGTGCGGTGGCGCTGCTTGGCGGACAGGTCAGCAACCAGGGCGTGATTGTCGCAACGGGCGGCAGCGTGGCCCTGGCCGCTGGCCAGGGCATGACATTGGACTTCGCGGGCGACGGCCTGCTGAGCGTCAAGGTGGATGAAGCCACCGCCGACGCCCTGGCGGAAAATCGCGAGCTGATCCGCGCCAACGGCGGCCAGGTGCTACTGACCGCCCGCGCCGGCGACGCCCTGCTCAAGACCGTGGTCAACAACACCGGCGTGATCGAGGCGCAGACCCTGGCGGAGCGTGGCGGCAGGATCGAACTGCTCGGCGGTTTCGATGGCGGCACCGTGCACGTGGCCGGCACCCTGGATGCCAGCGCGCCGAACGCGGGCAATGGCGGCTTTATCGAGACCAGCGGCGCCCACGTCCAGGTGGCCGAGGGCACGCGCATCACCACCCTGGCTGCCCAGGGCCGCAGCGGCACCTGGCTGCTCGACCCGACCGACTTCACCGTTGGCGCCGGCAGCGGCGCCGCGAGCGCGAGCGGCATCGGCGCCAGCACCCTGGCGGCCAACCTGCAAAACGGCAACGTCACGTTGCAGACCGTCAGCAGCGGCAGCGAGAGCGGCAACATCAACGTCGATGCAGCGGTGACCTGGAGCGCCAACACCGTCTTGACCCTGAACGCGCACGGCGACATCTTCCTCAACGCGCCTGTGACCGCCACCGGCGCCAGTGCAGGCCTGTCGCTCAACTACGGCGGCCATGTCCAGAACGGCAGTGCGAGCGCCGGCAGCGACTATCACGTCAACGCCCCGGCCACCCTCAGCGGCGCCCAGGCCAGCCTGAGCATCAACGGCCAGACGTACACGCTGATCCACTCGTTGGCTGACGCGGCCACCTATCTCAACAGCCCTGGTGCCTACGCGCTGGCCCAGGACATCGACCTGGGCGGCGTCACCCGCAGCAGCGCCCTGGTGTCCTCCTTCCAGAGCAAGCTGGCCGGGCTGGGCCACAGCATCAACAACCTCACGATCTCCGGCGCCAGCGGCTACGTTGGCCTGTTCGGCACCACCAGCAGCAACAGCCTCGTCCGCGACCTGCACCTGGGCAATGCCTCCATCTCCGGCGGCTACTACGTCGGCGGCCTGGTCGGCTACAGCCAGGGCGCGATCAAGAACGTCACCGTCGATGGCAGCGTCACCGGGAGCTCCGGCGGCATCGGCGGGTTGGCCGGCTACAACCTGGGCTTGATCGACAGCAGCGCGTTCGCCGGCAGCGTCAACGGGCAAAGCGCCGTCGGCGGTGTGGCGGGCAACAACGTCAGCGGGACGATCCGCGACACCCACAGCACCGGCAGCGTGACCAGTACTTCCTCCAACACCGGCGGCCTGGTTGGCTACAACGACGGTGGCAGCCTCACCAACACGTATTCCACCAGCACCGTGAGCGGCACCAGCTACGTCGGCGGCCTGGTTGGAACCAACCAGAACGCCGGCACGATCAAGAACAGCTATGCCAGCGGCAGTGTCATCGGCACCAGCTCCATGGTCGGGGGACTGGTCGGCATGAACTACCAGAGCAGCATCGCCAATACCTATGCCACCGGCAGCGTCACCGCACCGACCTCGGTTGGCGGACTGGTGGGCGTCAACAACCCAGGGGGCGCAGCCGTCACCTCTGCCAGCGTCAGCAATAGTTATGCCACCGGCGCGGTCAGCGGCACCAACAATGTCGGCGGGCTGATCGGCGCCAATCAAGGCAGCGTCAGCAACGCGTCCTGGGACGTCGGCAGCACCGGCCAGGCCAATGCCATCAGCAACAGCGGCAGCGGCAGCGTCACCAACCTGACCAGCTTCGGTAGCGGCAACCGCTACGGCCACAATACGTACGGCACTCTCGGCACCTGGTCGCTGCTCACCGGCAGCAGCAACGTCTACGTCGCCAGCGATGGCCTGGGCAATCCCGCCTGGATCATGATCGAAGGCCAGACCCGCCCGTTCCTGGCCAGCGAGTACAGCACCCGCATCGGCAACGCCCACCAGTTGCAGTTGATGGCGTACAACCTGGCGGCCAACTACAGCCTGTCCGCCGACATCGATGCCAGCCAGACCGCCGGCAGCAACGCCAGCGGCATGTGGAGCAGCGCCGGCTTCAGCCCGGTCGGCGACAGCACCGGCGCCTTCACCGGCAGCCTCAAGGGCGCAGACCACACGATCTCCGGGCTGACCATTGCCCGCGGCGGCGCGTCCTACGTCGGCCTGTTCGGCAACACCGGCGCCGCCAGCCAGATCGGCGACCTGGCCCTGACCGGCGCCACCGTCGTGGGCACCGCCTACGTAGGCGGTGTCGCCGGCTTCAATGCCGGCAGCCTCAGCGACATCCGCGTCAACGGCACCATGAGCGGTACCGGCAACTTCGTCGGTGGCCTCACCGGCTACAACGATGCCGGACGATCGCCGGCGTGCAGACCAGCGGCACCGTGATCGGCAGCGGCGGCCCCTACAGCGGCAACTATGTCGGCGGGCTGATCGGCAGCAATGCTAACGGCACGATTAGCGCCTCGTCCTCGTCGAGCACGGTGTCCGGCGGCAGCAGCGTCGGCGGCCTGGTCGGCAACGACTACCAGGGCAGCTATACCGACGCCTTCGCCACCGGCAATGTCAACAGCACCAGCACCACGACCGGCAACAACGTCGGCGGCCTGATCGGCAATGCCATCCAGAGCAGCCTGGAGAACGTCTACGCCACCGGCAACGTCACCGCGACCACCTCGAGTGCCGGCGGCCTGGTCGGCATGGCCGGCGCCGGCACCATCCAGAACGCGTATGCCAGCGGCAACGTGTCGGGAACCCGGAGCGTGGGCGGCTTGGTCGGACGCAGTTCCGCCGCGATCGACACGGCCTATGCGACCGGCGCGGTGAACGGCACCTCGTCCGAAATCGGCGGGCTAATCGGGACCATGGACCACGGCAGCGTCACGTCGACCCATGCCACCGGCACCGTGTCCGGCGGCCGCTTTGTCGGCGGACTGGTCGGCTACAGCAATACTGGAAGCGTGGGCGCGTCCTACGCCACCGGCAACGTGGCCGGGACCGACTATCTCGGCGGACTGGTGGGCTACAACGAGAGCGGCAGTATCGGCAACGCCTACGCCACCGGCAACGTTTCCGGCGGCATGTATGTCGCCGGACTGGCCGGCTACAACGACGAGGGCACCATCGCCAACACCTACGCCAGCGGCGATGCCACCGGCACGGCGTATGTCGGCGGACTGGTCGGCGTCAACTACAACAATACCGTGCGCAACTCCTACGCCACCGGCAATGTGTCCGGCACCGGCGCGGTCGGCGGCCTGGTCGGCTCCAACTCCAATGGCAGCATCATCGCCAGCTTCTTCGCCACCGACATCGGCGGCAACCCGCGCAACGTGGGACTGAGCGCGGTCGGCAACAGCGGCGGCAGCATCGATGCGATCAGCGGCGGCCGCTCCTGGGCCGCGCTCAACACGCTATCGACCTTCACCGACGCCGGCTGGGCGATCGACGACCAGGGCGGCACCGGGCAGACCTGGCGCCTGTACGAACAGATGGGAACCCCGCTGCTGCGCAGTTTCCTCACCCAGCTTTCGATCACCACCAGCATCTCCGGCCAGGACAAGACCTACGACGGCACCGGTGCCAGCGGCGTGATTCCTTCCTACACCGTGGGCGGCCCGTTCGACCCTGGCCTGTTGTTCGGATCTTCGCTGCGCTATGCCACCACGGGCAGCAACGCCGGGAGCTACACCACCGGCGCTGGCAACCTGCGCATCGGTGGCCTGGCCTCTTCGCAGCAGGGCTATGACATCGCCTATACGGTCACCGGCGGCATCACCATCAGCCCCAAGGTCCTGACTGGCGCCATCTCCGCCCAGGGCAAGACCTACGACGGCACCACCAGCGCCACCACGGTTGGCAGCCTGAGCGGCGTGATCGGCAACGATGCCGTGAGCTTGAGCACCAGTGGCACTTTCGCGGACAAGAACGCCGGGAGCGGCAAGACGGTGAATGTCAGCGGCAGCCTCGGCGGCAGCGACGCCGGCAACTACGTGCTGGGCAGCACCAACGCCACCACGACCGCCAACATCACGCCCAAGACCATCACCAGCAACGTGACGGCGCAGGACAAGACCTACGATGGCACCACCGCGGCCATCGTCTCGGGCAGCCTCAATGGCGTGCTCGCCGGTGATGCCGTGGTCCTGGGCACCAGCGGCCGGTTCAGCGACCGGAACGCCGGGGTCGGCAAGACGGTCCAGGTCAGCGGCCGCCTTGAAGGTGCCGATGCCGGCAACTACCAGCTCCAAGCCGAGACCACGGCCACCCTGGCCGATATCGCCCAGGCACCGCTGACGGTCACCGCGCTGGACGCCAGCAAGGCGGCCGGCCAGGCGAGCGTGCTGGACCGTTACAGCGTGGCAGGGCTCTTGGCCGGCGACAGCGTGGCCGGTGTCCGCCTGAGCAGTTCCGGCGCCGACGCCGCAGCCGCGCCGGGCGACTACGCCATCCTCGCCAGCGATGCGGTTGGCAAGGGCCTGGGGAACTACCTCATCGACTATCGCCCGGGCGTCCTGACGGTCCAGGGTGGGACCTCGACATTGCCCACGGCCGCGCTCGTGGCAAGGGCGGCCGTGCTTGTGCCGATCCGCGAGAAGCCGTCGCTCGTCGTGCCCGCCCCGCCGCAGGCGGCAACCGCTCCCCTGAGCGCCCTGCCAGGTCTGGACATCATCAATCGTGGCATCCGCCTGCCGGAAGGAATTTGAAATGCGTCTGATGCACCCCGTGCTTGGTTGTGCCCTTGCGGTGCTGCCGTTCTCAGTCCAGGCCTCGCCGCAGACCGACGCCGGCCAGTCGCTGCAGAGCCTGAACCAGAAACCCTTGAGCCTGCCCGAGCGCCAGACGCTCGAGCTCAACCTGCCTTCGGTGCCGGCCGATGCCAATACCGCGCCCGGCGCAGGGACGCTGGTCGTCGAGGCCTTCGTCTTCGAGGGCAACGCTGCCCTCCCCGACAGCCAGCTGCAGCCGCTGCTGGCCGACCTGCGCGGACAGCGCGTCACCCTGGCCGCGTTGCAGGCCGGACTGCAGCGCATCACCGACCTGTACCGGGCACAGGGCTATCCCCTGGCCCGCGCCTACCTGCCCGCGCAAAGCGTCGAGCAGGGCCAGGTGCGCGTCGGCATCCTGGAAGGGCGCTATGGAACGGTTCGTGCCGAGAACGCAGCGCAGCTGCGCGGCTTCGCACTGGCGCCGCTGGCCCAGCTGGAAACTGGGCAGCAGGTGCAGGACCAGCCACTGACCCGCAACCTGCTGCTGTTGCAGGAGCTGCCCGGGAACGACGCCAGGGCCACCCTGCAACCCGGCGCCAGCACCGGCACCTCCGACCTGCTGGTGGACATGCGCACCGGCAACCGCGTCTCCGGCTCGGTGGATGCGGACAACTACGGCAACCGCTATATCGGCCAGTACCGGCTCGGTGGCAGCGTCAACGTGAACAATCCGCTCTCGCTCGGCGACCGCCTCAGCCTGCGGGCCACCGGCAGCGACGAGGACCAGCGCTACGGCCGCATCGCCTACCAGGTGCCGGTCAGTGCCTGGTCCACCCAGCTCGGCGTGGCCTATTCGGAGATGAGCTATGAGCTGGGCAGGAACTTCGCCGACCTCGATGCCCACGGCAATGCCCGCGTGGCCAGCCTGTTCGCCTTGCAGCCGCTGGTGCGTCGGCGCGGGCTGACCCTGGATGCGCAGCTGCAGTTCGATGCCAAGCGCCTGCGCGACATCATCGACGCCTTCGACGATCGCCTCGACAAGCGTTCGCGGGTGGTCATCGCCTCGCTCAACGGCAGCAGCCAGGACGACCTGTGGGGCGGCGGCGTCAGCAGCTTCTCGCTGGCCTGGAGCCATGGCGAGCTGGACATCGCCGGGGCCGCCAAGCGCCTGGAGGACCAGAACACGGCCGGAACCCGCGGCAGCTTTAACAAGCTCACCCCCAGCCTGGTCCGGCTGCAGCGGCTGCCGCAACGTTTCAGCCTCTACACCCAGCTGCAGGGCCAGTGGGCCGACCGCAACCTGGAAAGTTCGGAGAAGTTCTACCTCGGTGGCGCCTATGGCGTGCGTGCCTATCCGCAGGGCGAGGCCTCGGGCGATCAGGGCTGGCTGGCCAACCTGGAACTGCGCTACGCCCTCACCCCGACCTGGCAGCTCGCGACCTTCCTCGATCACGGCCAGGTGCGCGTCAACCGCGATCCGTGGACCGCGGAAGACAATCACCGTGGCCTGTCCGGCACCGGTGTCGGCGCGACTTGGGCCGCCCATGGCTGGCGTGTCAACGCGGTGGCCGCGTGGAAGCTGGGCAACGCTGAGCCCACCAGCGATGCAGACCGCTCGCCGCGGATCTGGGCGCAGGTTTCGCGGTTCTTCTGAGGCGAGGGGCCTTGGACACGTGGGGTGGTGGATGAAGAAGCGTCATCCACCCTACGGTGGCGCTTGGCCTTGGACGTGTGGGGTGGTGGATGAAGTAGCGTCATCCACCCGACAGCCGGGGATCGAGCGCGAGGCGTCGAGATCCGGGAAAGAACATGGCCGCCCGCATCAGCGGGCGGCGGACCGGTCAGATCGGGCGCTGCCTCAGCGCTTGATCGCCGACAGGATGCGCGTGAGCACTTCGTCCAGCGAGCCCACGCCATCCACGCGCGCCAACGTGCCGCGCTTCTCGTAGAAGCCGATCACCGGGGCCGTCGAATCGGTGTAGACCTGCAGACGCTTGCGCACCGACTCGGGGTTGTCGTCCTCGCGGCCCTCGGCCTTGGCGCGTCCGGCGATGCGCTCGACCAGCAGTTCGCTGGCCACGTCCAGCTGCACCACCGCGTCCAGCGGCTGGCCCAGCTTGGCCAGCAGCTCGTCCAGCGCGCCGGCCTGGGCCAGGTTGCGCGGGTAGCCGTCCAGGATGAAGCCGTTGCGCACGTCCTCGCGCCCCAGGCGCGATTCGAGCATGCCCAGCAGGATGTCGTCGGAGACCAGGTCGCCGCGCGCCATCACTTCCTTGGCCTGCACACCCAGCGGCGTGCCGGCGGCGACTTCGGCGCGCAGCAGGTCGCCGGTGGAGATGTGCGGGATCTGCAGCTTGTCCTTCAGGCGCGTCGCCTGCGTGCCCTTGCCCGACCCGGGCGGTCCCAACAGAACCAATCGCATCAACCTAACTCCTCGAGGAAAATACCGTGCGCGGCCGGCGGCGTTAGACTCCTGGACCACGCCTGCGCTGCACCGCAAGAACCCCAGCTTACCGCATCCAGGCAATGTCCCTATCCCAGGAGCGAACTCCGACCATGGTCCAAGGCACCCTGCTGTATGCCCAGTCCGGCGGCGTCACCGCCGTCATCAATGCCAGCGCCGCCGGCGTCATCGCCGAGGCCCGCGCGCGCAAGGTCAAGGTGCTGGCCGCGCGCAACGGCATCCTCGGCGCGCTGCGCGAGGACCTGATCGACACCTCCCGGGAGTCGGCCGCGGCCATCGCGGCCCTGGCCCACACGCCGGGCGGCGCGTTCGGCTCCTGCCGCTACAAGCTCAAGTCGCTGGACGCGGACCGGGCCAAGTACGAGCGCCTGCTGCAGGTGCTGCGGGCGCACGACGTGCGCTACTTCCTCTACAACGGCGGCAACGATTCGGCCGACACGGCCTGGAAGGTCTCGCAGCTGGCGCAGGCCTTCGGCTACCCGCTGCACTGCATCGGCGTGCCCAAGACCATCGACAACGACCTGGCGGTCACCGACACCTGCCCGGGCTTCGGCTCGGCCGCCAAGTTCACCGCGGTGTCGGTGCGCGAGGCGGCGCTGGACGTGGCGGCGATGGCCGAGACCTCCACCAAGGTGTTCGTCTACGAGGCCATGGGCCGCCACGCAGGCTGGCTGGCGGCCGCGGCCGGCCTGGCCGCGCAATCGCCGGACGATGCGCCGCAGATCATCCTGTTCCCCGAGCGCGCCTACGACGAGTCGGCCTTCCTGGCCCAGGTCGACAAGGTGGTCAAGACGGTCGGCTGGTGCGTGGTGGTGGCCAGCGAGGGCATCCAGACCGCCGATGGCCGCTTCGTCGCCGATGCCGGCGGCGGCACCGATTCCTTCGGTCACACCCAGCTGGGCGGGGTGGCGTCCTACCTGGCGGGCAAGGTGAAGGAAAGCCTGGGTTACAAGGTGCACTGGACCCTGCCCGACTACCTGCAGCGCTCGGCCCGGCACATCGCCTCCAAGACCGACTGGGACCAGGCCCAGGCCGTGGGCAAGGCCGCGGTGCAGTACGCGCTGAAGGGCATGAATGCGGTGATGCCGGCGATCGTGCGCAGCAGCGACGCGCCGTATCGCTGGAAGGTCGAGGCCGTGCCGCTGCACAAGGTCGCCAACCACGAGAAGAAGATGCCGGCCGGGTTCCTGCGCAAGGACGGCTTCGGCATCACCGAGAAGGCGCGCCGCTACCTGCAGCCGCTGATTCGTGGCGAGGCGCCACTGCCCTACGGCAACGATGGCCTGCCCAAGTACGTGACGCTGAAAAATATTCCGGTGAAGAAAAAACTGCCGGCCTGGGAGGGCTGAGCGGCTTGCCGATGGGCGCCCGCCGCGGGCGCGGCTGAGGTCGGGGCTGCGAATGCAGTGCGGGCCCGGCCGCGCTCCGGCGCTTCGGAATGGCCACGCCGACAGGCTTGAAGCCTACCGGCGCAACCCGCACCAGCGCGGCGCACCCGTGCCGCTCAGCGACAGGCGCTTCCCTGCACCGACAACACGGCTGCGTAGGCCGGCAGGGCGGCCAGCTTGCCGGCCGCGGCCTGTTTCTTGGCATCTTCCAGGTAGATCCGGTTCTGGCCCTGGCCGTCCAGCTTGACCGCCTGCCCGGCCGGCTTGCGCCAGACCTGGACCACCGACTGCAGCTGCGGACAGCTCGCGCTTGGCGTGCGGATGATGTCGTTGAGCTTCCAGCCGTTGGCCTGGGTGGGCTGGGCCTTGGCATAGTCCATGAACACCGCGCGCGGCTGGCACTGCGGGCTGGTACGCACCAGTTCCATCGCATACGGATTGGCCGCATCGCCGGTGAAGCGGCCTTCCAGCCGCGTGCAGGCTTCGGGGATCTGTCGCAGCGTATGCACCGCGCCATCGGCTTGCGCGGTGCCGACCTCGCGCTTGATTTCCGGCACGGCGTCGGCGGCGTGCGCGCTCGCGCTCAGCGCCATGCACAGCCCCAGGGCGTGGAAGATCTTCGAGAAATAAGGCATCGGGTCAGTTTCGTTGGAACCTGGGCCGGGACGGTGCCACGGATGAGCTGAACGGGTCGTGTGAGCTTTGTCGCCAGGTGTTCCCTCGGCCGATGCTTGGCGTTGGTGGATGGTGGAGCGTCATCCACCCTACGTCGGCATTCGAGGGAAGAGCCCCATCCACGAGTCGGGTGGGCAACGCGAAGCTTGCCCACCAGGATTTTCGGCATCCGGTCGACGGCCTGACGTGCCGATCGACAGCGCGCGCCCTCCCGCACCGTCCCACGCTGGGAGGCCTGTCCCGGCCGCGTCCTCGGGCCATGGCATGTGCGAACGCACACGCCCATACTCGCCGCGCTCCAGCAACGATCCGTCATGACGTGGCCCCCGCGCCCAGTTGTCGATCCGACGCGCCAGGACTGCATCTGTGAGAACCGCTGCCGGTTCAATCCATCGTCCTTGGGAGGGGTCATGCTGGAACGTCACGGTCTTACGTTGTCCCTGTTGTGCGCGGTCCTCGCCATCGCTTACGGCATCGTGTCCACACGCTGGGTGCTCTCGCGCCCTGCAGGCAACCGGCGCATGCAGGAGATCGCCGCGGCCATCCAGGTCGGCGCGCGCGCCTATCTCAACCGCCAGTACGCCACCATCGCCGTGGCCGGTGCCGTGCTGTTCGTGCTGGTTGGGGCGTTCCTGAGCTGGGCCACAGCGATCGGTTTCCTGCTTGGTGCGGTGCTGTCAGGCGCGGCGGGCTATATCGGCATGAATGTCTCGGTGCGCGCCAACGTGCGCACCGCCGAAGCCGCGCGCAGCGGCATGGGCCCGGCGATGGACGTGGCCTTCAGGGGCGGGGCGATCACCGGCATGCTGGTGGTCGGACTGGGGCTGCTGGGCGTGGCTGGCTACTGGGCCGTGCTCACCCATCACCTCGGGTTCGCCCAGTCCGATGCGCTGCATGCGCTGGTCGGCCTGGCCTTCGGCAGCTCGCTGATCTCGATCTTCGCGCGCCTGGGCGGCGGCATCTTCACCAAGGGCGCCGACGTGGGCGCGGACCTGGTGGGCAAGGTCGAAGCCGGCATCCCCGAGGACGACCCGCGCAACCCGGCGGTGATCGCCGACAACGTGGGCGACAACGTGGGCGACTGCGCCGGCATGGCCGCGGACCTGTTCGAAACCTATGCGGTCACGGTGATCGCCACGATGCTGCTGGGCGGGCTCATGATCGATGAAGCCGGCGTCAATGCGGTGCTGTATCCGCTGGTGCTGGGCGGGGTGTCGATCATCGCTTCGATCATCGGCGCGCTGTTCGTGCGGGTGCGCGAGGGCGGCTCGATCATGGGTGCGCTGTATCGGGGGGTGATCGTCTCGGCGGTGCTGGCGGCCATCGCCTTCTATCCGGTGACCACCATGCTGATGGCGCAGGCGCCGGTGGGCGCAATGGCGCTTTACGGCTGCGCACTGATCGGGCTGGTGCTCACCGGGGCCATCGTCTGGATCACCGAGTACTACACCGGCACCCAGTACAAGCCGGTCCAGCACGTGGCCGCCGCCTCCACCACCGGACACGGCACCAACATCATCGCCGGGCTCGGGGTGTCGATGAAATCCACCGCCATGCCGGTGGTCGCGGTGTGCGCGGCGATCTGGGGCGCCCACGCCCTGGCCGGGTTGTACGGCATCGCCATCGCGGCCACGGCCATGCTGTCCATGGCCGGCATGATCGTGGCGCTGGATGCCTACGGCCCCATCACCGACAACGCCGGCGGCATCGCCGAGATGGCCGAGCTGCCCGCCGAGGTCCGCAACGTCACCGATCCGCTGGACGCGGTGGGCAACACCACCAAGGCGGTGACCAAGGGCTACGCCATCGGCTCGGCGGCGCTGGCCGCGCTGGTGCTGTTCGCCGACTACACCCACAACCTGCAGGCGGCCCACCCCGGGGTGACCTACGCCTTCGACCTGTCCGACCACGAGGTGATCATCGGCCTGCTGGTCGGCGGGCTGATCCCCTATCTGTTCGGCGCCATGGCCATGGAGGCGGTCGGTCGCGCCGCGGGCGCGGTGGTGGAAGAAGTGCGCCGCCAGTTCCGTGACATCCGCGGCATCATGGAAGGCACCGCCAAGCCGGACTACAGCCGCGCGGTGGACCTGCTGACCCGCTCGGCCATCCGCGAGATGATCGTGCCCTCGCTGCTGCCGGTGGCCGTGCCAGTGGTGGTCGGCCTGCTGCTGGGGCCGCGCGCCCTGGGTGGCCTGCTGATCGGCACGATCGTCACCGGCCTGTTCGTGGCCATTTCCATGACCACCGGCGGCGGGGCCTGGGACAACGCCAAGAAGTACATCGAGGACGGCCACCACGGTGGCAAGGGCAGCGAGGCGCACAAGGCCGCGGTCACCGGCGACACGGTGGGCGACCCCTACAAGGACACCGCCGGGCCTGCGATCAACCCGCTGATCAAGATCATCAACATCGTGGCGCTGCTGCTGGTCCCGGTCCTGCCTGGCGGTGTTTGAACCGCGCCGAAGCGCCCCGGCGGCCGCTCGACGGGGCGCTGCTGCGTCGCACCAGCCGGGTGCGTACAATGGCCGCCCTTACCAACACATCGCATTCGGGAGCAACGCATGGGCCTGGGCCAAGTCCCCACCGGCAAGAATCCGCCGGACGAGATCAACGTCATCATCGAGATCCCCAAGGACTCCGAGCCGGTGAAGTACGAGGTGGACAAGGAGAGCGGCGCGATCTTCGTCGACCGCATCCTGTCCACGCCCATGCGCTATCCGTGCAACTACGGCTATGTGCCCAACACCCTGTGCGGCGATGGCGACCCGGCCGACGTGCTGGTGGTGCTGCCGCTGCCGCTGGTCCCGGGCTCGGTGATCCGTTGCCGCCCGGTCGGCGTGCTGAAGATGTCCGACGAAGCCGGCAGCGACGAGAAGCTGCTGGCGGTGCCGGTGGCCAAGATCTTCAACGGCTACGGGCATGTCGAGGACATCACCCAGGTCAGCAGCCACTGGATGGAGCGTATCGGCCACTTCTTCGAGCACTACAAGGACCTGGAGAAGGGCAAGTGGGTCAAGCTCGATGGCTGGGGCGGCGCCGACGAGGCCCGCAAGATCCTGATGGATTCGATTGAACGCTACAACGCGCAGGCCTGATCCACGGTCTCGTGCGATGAAAAGGCGCCCGCCCGGGCGCCTTTTTCATGCCAGCCCGTCGCCGCACCGCTCGATTCGCACCCCGTAGGGTGGATGGCGCTCCTCCATCCACCATCGCAGCGAACCGAACAACGCAGTCATTACGGCACCCCACGCCCACCTGCCGCGGACGCCTTGGTGGACAAGCTTCGCGTTGTCCACCCACGTAGGGTGGATGGCGCTCTTCCATCCACCATCGCAGCGAACGGAACAACGCAGGCATTACGACACCCCACGCACACCTGCCGCGGACGCCTTGGTGGACAAGCTTCGCGTTGTCCACCCTACGGAGGGTGGATGGCGCTCTTCCATCCACCATCGCAGCAAACCGGACAACGCAGGCATTACGGCACCCCCCGCGCGCCCGCCGCGGCCGCCTTGGTGGACAAGCTTCGCGTTGTCCACCCTACGGAGGGTGGACGGCGCTCTTCCATACACCCTCGCAGCAAACCGGACAGCGCAGGCATTACGGCACCTCACGCGCACCCGCCGCGTACGCCTTGGTGGACAAGCTTCGCGTTGCCCACCCTACGGAGGCTGGCTAACACGCTTCCATCCACCGTCGCCGCGGGCCTGCCTGCCGTGGCACGGCCGCTCAGAAGCACAGCATTTGTTCGGTTGACCGGCTTTCTTATGCCTGCCCGTCGGAAGCCCCGCCCTGCTTGGTGCGCAGCAGGGTCAGGCCGATCAGCCGCGACACCACCACGGCGATGTACATCACCCCGGCGAACTGGGCCAGCATCACCAGCGCGCGTGCCTGTGGCTGGATCGGCACGATATCGCTCAGGCCCACCCCGGACAGCACCGAGAAGCTCAGGAACAACAGCTCGACCCAGCTGCGCGGCAGCGCCGGGTTGACCGCGGCGGTGAAGCTGCCCGGGTACCACTGCTGGCACACCGAAAACGCGAAGGCGAAGCCCCAGGCCAGCAGGGTGAAGGTGGCGCCGGCGGCATAGAGCTCGTCGCTGGTGACGCGGTGGTCTTCCAGCATGTAGGCCATCAGGCTGCCGGCCGTGTAGAAATACAGCGCCGCCTCCATCAGCTGGGCCAGCATCAACAGGTGCGGGATCTCGGCGAAGGTGCCCAGCAGCGAGCCGAGCAGCGCCGGCAAGGCCAGCAGCCAGGCCACCCAGTTGATGGCCGGGCTGCGGTTGACCACCCACAGCGCCAGGGCCAGCACCAGGATGCCGAAGGCGCCGAACAGCGCGCGCCCGTCGGGCGTGTCCTCCATGGCCGGATACAGGAACAGCCCCAGCAGCTGCACCACCAGCAGCAGGGCGGAGGGATGGCGGCGCAGCAGGCGCAGGTAGCGGAAACGGATCATCGGCACGGGGTGGGCGGGCTCGCGGCGGATCATAGCGGGGCCGCAAGAGAGGCTAGGTTCACATTTTTGGCGCGACACATGACCGGCCCGGTCGGGATTGGGTACAGTCGCATCCGGACGCCGCACCAGACGGCGGGGATCTCCCGGGGAAGACATCGTGCGAATTCTGTTTGTTGGGGATGCTGCGTGCTTCCCGGCCGAGCTGATCGAACTGGTCGGCGAAATGGACGATCAATGGCAGGCCAGGGTGGTGGCCGACGGCAGCACTGCGCTGGGAGCCCTGGCCAGCGAGGCGGTGGACATGGTCGTGGTGGCGCCGGAGGTCGGCGACATGCCGGCGGCCACGCTGCTCGGACAAATCCGCACGCTGCGCCCTGAGACCTCGCGCCTGGCGCTGGTGGATGCCAGCCAGCCGCCGGCCAACAAGATCATCGGCCTGGCCCATCGCTTCCTGCCCTACCCGCTGGCGCCGGAGGTGCTGCTGGAGGCCATCGGCAGCCTGGACGAGCTGCGCGAGCTGATCGACAACCCGGAGCTGCGCAGCCGCATCGGCCGCGTGGACCAGCTGCCCTCGCCGCCGCACATCTACCTGAGCCTGGTACGCGCCCTGGACGACGATGCCGGCGCCAGCGCCGCGGACATCTCCAGGCTGATCAGCGGCGACCCGGCGATCGCGGCCAAGGTGCTGCAGATCTGCAACTCGGCCTTCTTCTCCAACGGCCGCACCATCAGCGACCTGCGTACCGCCGTGACCCGCCTGGGCACCGGCACGCTGCGCGACCTGGTGTTGGCTTCGGAAGTGTTCTCCATGCCGGCCGCGCCAGGCATCGACCGTCACCTGCTGCAGCAGCGCGCGCTGCTGGCCTCGCGCCAGGCCCGCCGCATCCTGCCCGAGTCCAGTGCCGAACTGGGCGCCACCGCCGCCCTGCTGGCCGATATCGGCCTGCTGCTCCCGGGCGTGCGCAATGTCTACGACACCCCCGAGGCGCCCGAAGGCGACACCCGCCCGGCCCACACCGAAGCCGGCGCCTACCTGCTGGGCCTGTGGGGACTGCCGATGCCGATCATCGAGGCGGTGGCCTTTCACCGCGAGCCGCAGCGCTCCAGCACGCGCACCTTCTGGGTGACCGGCGCGGTGCACGTGGCCATGTCCCTGGCCAGCAACAGTCCGATCGACGAGGCCTACCTGGCCAAGACCGGCATGCTGGCGCGACTGGAAGGGTGGCGCCAGGACGCCGAAGCCCAGGGCGCCAAAGCCGAAGCCTGAGGCCCCACGCACTTGGCACCGATAAAGCCCCGCCCGCGCAAGCCGGCGGGGCTTTCGCGTTTCTGCCAGCGCCCTTGGCGTGCGCGGGAGCAGTGAATACGCGCGCGGCGTGAGGGATGCGCAGCGGCGGAAAAGCCTCCCTCTCCGCTTGGGTTTCAGCCCGGCGCAGGCGTATGTCATCCGATGACACACATGTCGCGATGCCCGACACGGTGGCAATCGCCTGACGCGCTGCTTCGTTAAGTTCCCGTAATGCCTTCGTCATGTCCGCGTAACCCGCGGCTGATCGAGGCAGCCACCGCGTGCCGCCCTGGCACTTCGTATCAGGTCTGAAGGGGATTTACTCTCAATGATGCAACGCAACCGCTCTCGCCATCTGAAGAAGACGGCACTGGCCCTGCTCCTGGGCGCAAGCCTGGCCCATGGCGCGGCCATGGCCCAGAGCACCTCCGGCGATATCGCAGGCTCGGCGGCGACGGCCGGCGAGACCGTGCAGGTCAAGAGCCTCAACTCCGGCGTGGTCCGCCAGGTCACCGCCGGCGCCGATGGCCGCTTCCGCGTGCCTTCGCTGCCGGCCGGCAGCTACGAGGTCACCGCAGGCGGCACCACGCGCACCGTCACCGTGGTGGCCGGCCAGACCGCTTCGGCCGCCTTCGCCGAGGCCACGGCGCTGGATACGGTGACCGTGCGCGCCTCCGGTCCGAACGCGATCGATGCCACAAGCGTCGAGTCGCGTACCACCTTCACCGCCAACCAGCTCAACACCCTACCGGTGCCGCGCGACATCACCAGCGTCTCGCTGCTGACGCCGGGCACGGTGGCGGCCAGCGGCTACTTCGGCCCGGCCTCCTTCGGCGGCGCCTCGGCCGCGGAGAACAGCTACTACGTCAGCGGCTTCAACGTCACCAACCTCTACGACAGCCTGTCCTTCTCCGAAGTCCCGTTCCAGGCCATCGACCAGCTCGACATCCAGACCGGCGGCTACGGCGCCGAGTACGGCTTCTCCACCGGTGGCGTGACCAGCGTCAACGTCAAGCGCGGCACCAACGAGTGGAAGGGCGGTTTCAGCTGGAGCGGCGAGCCCGATTGGGGCCGCGGCAACCAGGATGCGGACAAGCGCACCGACGGCGCGCTGCTGCGTTCCTACGACAACAACTATCGCAGCAACAACACCTACACCGCCTGGGTGGGTGGCCCGCTGATCCAGGACAAGCTGTTCATCTTCGCCCTCGGCGAGTTCGGCCAGTCCAACAGCACCAGCTACGGTTCGCGCGCGGCGACCGCGGTGCGTGGCAGCAGCGGCACCAGCACGCCGCCGGCGTCGATGTCCACCACCGCCTACGACTACGAGAGCAAGGACCCGTACTGGCTGGTCAAGCTGGACTGGTACCTCAACGACGCCAACCACTTCGAATACACCGGCTTCGACAACAGCCGCCGCTACACCTACGACTATTACGACGCGGCCTATGAGGGCAACGATCCGGCCAAGACCGACTACACCGGCCAGCTGGTCGGCAAGAGCGGCGGACAGACCGATGTCTTCAAGTGGACCAGCTACCTGACCGACAACCTGACCGGGTCGGTCCAGTACGGCCAGATGCGCAATCGCAGTTCGCAGTTCACCGTCAGCCCGGACGGGGTGACCAGCTACTACGACGGCGACATCAATAGCCCGATTGGCGCCTGCCCCTACGTCTACAGCTACATCACCGGCAGCAAGGAAGGTTGCGCGGTGACCAGCAGCGTGGACCTGCTGGGCGGCCGCAACGAGCGCAAATCCACCCGCGTGGATTTCGACTGGCAGCTGGCCGACCATAAGGTCGGCTTCGGCTACAGCGACGAGAAGTGGAAGTCCAAGTCCGGCTCGGCCTACTCGGCCGGCGCCTACTGGTACGTCTACGAGGACGACACCGCCGACCTGTACAACTTCCGCACCGGCGGCGGCGTGGAGATCGGGCAGAAGTCCTGGTACCTGGAAGACAACTGGCAGATCAGCGACAACTTCATGCTCTATGCCGGCGTGCGCAACGACTCGTTCGACAACAAGAACGGCGATGGCGCCAGCTTCGTCAAGCAGGACAACATCTGGCAGCCGCGCCTGGGCTTTGCCTGGGACGTACTGGGCGATGGCAGCAGCAAGCTGTTCGGTTCGGCCGGTCGCTACTCCCTGCCGATCGCGGCCAACGTGGCCCTGCGCGCGGCCACTGCTTCGTACTACACCATCACCACCTACGCCACCGCAGGCCAGGACCCGACCAACGCCGCGCCGATCGTCACCGGCCAGCTGGGCGAGCCCTACATCGTCAATGGCGAGAACGGCACCACGCCGGATCCGAAGGCCGTTGCGGCCGAGGGCCTCAAGCCCTATACGCAGGACGAGGTAATCCTGGGCTACCAGCAGCAGCTGTCCTCGGACATGGCCTGGCTGGATGGGTGGACCGTCGGCATCAAGGGCACCTTCCGCCGCATCAACAACGTCATCGACGACACCTGCGACACGCGCCAGGTCTACCTGGCCGCGCAGCAGGCCGGCTATGACGTGTCCAGCTGGGGCGACCAGTGGGGCCTGCCCGAAGGCCTGCCGGGTTGCTACCTGTACAACCCCGGCAAGGACATGACCATCACCCTGGACGTGGATGGCAACGGCACGCCGGAGACCATCACCGTCGATGCCGACAAGCTGGGGCCGAAGGCCAAGCGTTACTACAAGGCCGTCACCCTCAGCGCCGACCGCACTGGCGAGAACTGGTACGTCAGCGCCAACTACACCTGGTCCAAGCTCAACGGCAACTACGAGGGCCTGGTCAAGAGCACCAACGGCCAGGATGACACCGGCACGACCTCGGACTTCGACTTCGCCGAGATCATGTACGGCGCCGACGGCTACCTGTTCAATGACCATCGCCACAGCTTCAAGCTCTATGGCGGCTACAAGTTCAACGACGAGTGGTCGATGGGCGCCAACCTGCTGGTGCAGTCCGGCGCCCCGGTCAGCTGCCTGGGCGGTGGCATGGGCACCTTCGGCACCGAGTACGGCTATTCCGGCGTGTTCCACACCTGCAATGTCGGTGCCGACGACATCGCCAAGCTGGGCACCGCCGGCCGCACGCCGTGGACGGCCAGCCTCAGCCCGAACGTGGTCTACAAGCCGCGCTGGCTGGAAGGCCTGAGCGCGCAGCTCTCGGTGATGAACCTGTTCAACAACATCAAGCCGCTGCAGGTCTACGAGACCAAGTTCGGGGTCAGCAGCACCGGCCGCATCACCGACTACTACAACTACCAGGTCGGCAAGTACTACACCGATCCGCGCACGCTGCGCCTGCAGTTGCAGTACGACTGGTAAGCACCGCGTCACGTCCTGCCGCCTCGCGCGGCAGGACGCTTCGCCACCATCGGCCCCGCCCGCGCAAGCTGGTGGGGCTTTCGCGTTATAGGGCACCACCCCCAGCGCTTGGGCCTGAGGCCGGCCAGACGCCCTGAACGCCCCGGCCAGGGCACCGGCTCCGCACCTGCGTGCTCGCGCCCGGCCATCCCCTCAGGACGCCATCTTGTGCGCGCCCTGGGCCTGCTCTACCGTGCGCGTCGGGGAAACACACAATCAGGGGATTGCATGCACGGATGGAAACGCATCGTGCTGGCCGCGCTGGTGGCCGGCGTGACGGGCACTGCCATGGGCACGGACCGGGTTCCGGTCGAGGCCTTCGCCAGGTTCAGCAAGCTGAGCTCACCGCGCCTGTCGCCCGACGGCAAGTATCTCTCGGCCAACGCCGAACTGGGCAACGGCAACTACGCGCTGGCTGTGTACCGGCTTGCGGACATGGTGCAGACCGCGCACCTGAAGTTCCCCAAGTACGAGCTGCCGGTGCAGGTGGTCTGGGTCAGCGACACCCGGCTGGTCATCGCCAAGGGACGCGCCAGCGGCTCGCTGGAAAAGCCGTATGCCAACGGCGAAATCATCGCCACCAACTTCGACGGCACGCAGCAGAAATACATCTACGGCTACGAGCAACGCACGCGCTCGGGCGGGCTGGACCGGGGCTTTGGCCAGATCGTCAGCGTGCCCGAGCAGCGCAACGGGCATTTCTACATGCGCCAGCTCACCTTGAACGCGCGCAGCTCCTCCATCTACGACGTGGACACCGAGACCACCGTCTACAAGCAGGTCGCCCAGCTGGACACCCCCGACCTGGAATTCGTCCTGGACCACGACAGCGTGCCGCGCTTTGCCTACGGCGTGGACCTGGACGACAACACCCTGCTGTTCGGTAACGACGGCAAGGGCAAGTGGAGCCCGGTGTCGTTCGACAGCGTCGGTGGCAAATGGATCCCCATGGCCTTCACGCCGGACAACACTACGGCCTACGGCTATTTCTCCCAGCAGGGCGGCCCTGCCCAGTTCGTCAGCAGCGACCTGACCGGCGGCAACCGCAAGGTGCTGGCCGCCGATGCGGCGCATGCAGTGGAGGACACCCAGTGGACCGCCGCGCCCTACCGCCCCTTCGCCGTGCGCACCGGACGCGGCCTGGGGCAGTTCACCTACCTGATGCCCGAATCGCCGGACGCACAACTGCATCTGGCGCTGTCCAAGGCACTGCCGGGCCGGCGCGTGGATTTCATCGACCAGAGCAAGGACGGGCAGGTCATCCTGCTGCGCGTGGACAGCGACCGCGACCCGGGCGCCTGGTACCTGTTGCGCCGAAACGAAGGCAAGCTGCGGCACCTGCTGACCGGCCGCGAAGGCATCGACCCGCAGCGCATGGGCGAGCGGCGGGCCATGCAGTTCACCACCAGTGATGGGGTCAAGCTGGACACCATCCTCACCCTGCCGCCGGGCGTGACCGAGGCGCGCGGCCTGCCGATGGTGCTGCTGCCCCACGGCGGCCCGCACTACGTCGAGGACGACTGGTTCTTCGACAGCGACGCACAGTTTCTCGCCAGCCGCGGTTACCTGGTATTGCAGGTCAACTTCCGCGGCAGCAGCGGGCGCGGCAGCGCGTTCGAGCGCGCCGGCTACCGCCAGTGGGGCACGCGCGTCCAGGATGATCTGATCGAAGGCGTGCGCTGGGCGGTGGCCCAGGGCATAGCCGACCCTGCGCGCGTATGCGTGTACGGCGCCAGCTTCGGCGCCTACTCGGCGATGATGGCGCCGATCCGCGCGCCGGGCATGTTCAAGTGCGCCGCCGGACTCGCCGGTGTCTACGACCTGCAGATGATGAAGGACAAGGGCGACATCCAGCAGAGCGAATCGGGACGTCGTTATCTGCAGCGCGTGTTGGGCAACGATGCCAGCGCGCTGCAAGCCAGCTCGCCGGCGCGCCAGGCGGCCCAGCTGCGCATCCCGGTGCTGCTGGCCCATGGCGAAGAGGACGAACGTGCGCCCCTGGCCCAGGCCAAGGCCATGCGCGCGGCCCTGACTGCCGCCGGCAATGCGCCCGAGTGGCACACCTATGCCAAGGAAGGACACGGCTTCTACAACGAGGACAACAGCATCGATTTCTATCGTGCGCTGGACGCCTTCCTGGCCCGCAACCTGGGTCCAGGCGCGCAGTAGTCCAAAGACGGAGTGCAGGCCGGCCAGCGAAAGACGTCGCGTCCATCAGCCCCCCCTGCATGTGCGGGCGGGGCTTTTTGCTGCTCGTTGGCCGAACTCGCGCGTGGTCAAGACTCCCCAATGAATAAAGCTGGTCGAGAAAAGCCTACTCCGCCAACCAGCCTGGCCCTGAGCCGGCGATGGCTCCCCGCCTCGGTCAGCCATCCATGGCTGACTCGCCGCCGCGGGCCATCCCTGGCCCGCTTTCCGCCATCGCCAGCTCAGGGCCAGGCTCAATCGCTGATGGCATTGGACTTCTTCAAACGGGGTCTTGTCGGGTGACGCGTGCAGTAGCGGGCGGGTGCTTACCGCGGAAGGCGAGGCAGGACACCGAGCGCGGTGAAGGAGCCTCGAATTCCCTCTTCCGGCCCTGATCGAGCCACGTGCGCATTGCCCAATGAGAGCGGCTGGCGCTGGAGGGACCGCTGCCTTTGCGAGGCAGCGATGCGCATACGCCTAGCGCCGCTCGCCCTCCGATTGAAGAAGAGCCCTTTCGCTTGGCTCGCCAGCGGCGCGAGCACTCACGTCGCCACTGCATCGGCATTGCTAGCCTGCGCGCCGATTCGCGGCTGGTACCGGCCGCATCGGCGGTCACGCGTGGGCGCGACCCTCACGACGCTGTAAGGAGGCCGCATGGTCTTTCGTTTCTCCCTCATCCTGATCCTGGCCCTGGTGGCCAGTGCGGGCCTGGCGCCCTCGGCCTTCAATGCGCTGATGCAGCAGGGGCTGGCCTGGGCGGTGCACAGTGCCGGCTGGCTGTACCTGCTGATCGTCTTCATCACCCTGGTCTTCCTGCTGTACCTGTCCTGCAGCCGCTTCGCCGACCTGCGCATCGGCGGCGAGGATGCCGAGCCGCAGTTCTCCAACGCCAGCTGGCTGTCGATGCTGTTCGCCGCCGGCATGGGCATCGGCCTGGTGTTCTGGGGCGCGGCCGAGCCGCTGTCGCACTTCGTCAAACCGCCCGAAGGCCTGGAGCCGGGCAGCATGGCCGCCGCCCGCGCTTCGATGCGCTATGCCTTCTTCCACTGGGGCCTGCACCCCTGGGCGATCTATGCGCTGATCGGCCTGGCAATGGCGTGGTTCCAGTTCAACCGCGGCGGGCGCGGGCTGATCAGCGACCTGCTGCAGCCGATCCTGGGCCGCCACCATCGCGGCTGGGCCGGCCATGCGGTCAACATCGCCGCTGTGGTGGCCACCACCATCGGCGTGGCCACCACGCTGGGTTTCGGCACCATCCAGATCGCCGCCGGCGTGGAGCGGGTGCTGGGCATCCAGTCCTCCACCACCCTGCAACTGGCCATCATCGCCATCGCCTTCGCCTTGTACATGACCTCCTCGGCTTCGGGCGTGGAACGCGGCGTCAAATGGCTGTCCAACCTCAATCTCGGCCTGGCGGGCCTGTTGCTGCTGGCGGTGCTGGTGCTGGGGCCGACCGCCTTCATCCTGGATACCTTCACCACCTCGCTGGGGGCCTACCTGAGCCAGCTGGTGAACATGAGCCTGCGCATGTCGCCGTTCTCCGGCGATACCTGGGTAGCCACCTGGACGATCTTCTACTGGGCCTGGTGGATCGCCTGGGCGCCGTTCGTGGGGGCCTTCATCGCGCGCGTGTCCTATGGCCGCCGCATCCGCGAGTTCGTGTTCGGCGTGGTGCTGGCGCCGAGCCTGCTGGGCTTCCTGTGGTTCTCCAGCTTCGGCGGCACCGCGCTGTGGCAGGAGCTGTTCGGCAACGCCCACCTCAGCGCTGGCCTGGCCAGCGACGGTTATGAAACCGTGCTGTTCTCGATGTTCGAGCACCTGCCGCTGGGCAAGGCGCTGTCGGCACTGGCCGTGGTGCTGCTGTGCATCTTCTTCGTGACCTCGGCCGACTCGGCGGTGTTGGTGCTGGCCAGCATGTCCAGCCCGGAGGCGGGCGACCCGCCGCTGTCGCGCAAGCTGACCTGGGGCGTGGCGATCGCGCTGATCGCCGCGGTCCTGCTGCTGGCCGGCGGACTGCAGGCGCTGCAAAGCATGATCACCGTGGCCGCCCTGCCGTTCGCGGTGCTGATGGCGCTGATCATCATCGGGCTGTACCGCGCGCTGGATGAGGAATCGCGCCTGCAACGCCGGCGTGCCAACCGCGCCCGGCATGCGATCGAGCAATGGATCGCGCGTGAACAGGCCGCCCAGGCAGATCCCGGGCGCCCGGCCCCGCCTCAGGATTCCAGCGTATAGCCGATACGGAAGCCGCCCCAGTGCTGGCCGTCGACGAACACCGGCACCGACAGGTCGAACATGATCTGCCCGGTATCGCGGCGATAGACCTGCAGCTTGTACGGCTCCACGTGCGCGCCCACCGAGCGCCCGACACGGTCGGTGAACATGCGCTTGGTGCGATTGCCCACCAGGTCCTTGGCCTCATCGCCGGTCAGCGGCTGGCTGAAGCGCAGGTTGTGGGTAGGCACGTAGCCTTCGGGGGTGGCGCTGATGGCGAACACGATCCACGGCGCGGCGGTGGAGGCCGGTTCCTGCAGCGCGGGCAGCAGCTCGTCGCAGAGCGCGTCGAAGGGCGTGCTGAACTTGGCCGGCTTGGTGCCGGGGATGGGCGTGTAGTCGGCAGAAAACAGGTCCTCGGCGCTGATCCAGCCGCTGGCGATGGCGTGCTCGAACGCCGCGCCGATCTGGGCGGCTGTCTCGGTGGCCACCGCGCGCACCTGCGCATGACGCGGGTGCCGCATCGGATCGGCCGGTAGCCGGAACAACCCCACGCAATCCTGCAGGTCCTCGATCGCCTGGCCCAGCGCCTCGCTGCGTTCGACCACCTGCGCGGCATGGTCCAGATTGCTGCGGCTCAGGCCGGAGACATCCTCCAGCGCGGTGACCATGGTGCCGATGTCCTGGCCCTGCGCCGAGACGCGGTTGGCCACCGATTCCATGGCCCCACTGGCGCGCAGCAGCAGCTCGCCGATGCCGCCCAGCACCTGCTCGGTCTGGCGCGCCGAGTCCGCCCCCTGCGCGGCGGCCGCTTTGGTCTGGCCGATGATGTCGCGCACGTCGCGCGCGGCGCCGCCGGCACGCTCGGCCAAGCGGCGAATTTCCTGGGCCACCACCGCAAAGCCCCGGCCCGCCTCGCCCGCGCGGGCGGCCTCGATGCTGGCGTTGATGGACAGGATGTTGGTCTGGAAGGCGACGTTGTCGATCACCTCGATGATGTCGTCGGCGCGCGCCGTACGTGCTTCCACCTCACGCATCGCCTCGCCCAGGGCATGGGCGGCCTGCACACCCTGGCGAGCACTGGCATCGGCCTGGCCGGCCACCGCGATGACCTCGCGCAGCTCATCGCCCGCCAGCGTCAGGCTGTCCAGCAGCGCGCGCGTGGTTCCCATCACTGCCTCCAGTGCCCGGACCTGCGACTGCGACTGACGCGAGAGTTCGTCGTTGGTCGACAGCACATGCGGCACCTGGCCGGCGATGTCCACCGCCAGCGCCACGGCTTGCCGGATCGCCTCGGCCAGGTTGCCGAACCCCGCATTCAGCCGGCTGGCCGCCGGCAGCGCCGGCAGTGGTGTGGGCCAGCGGATGTCCAGGTCGCACCCGGCCAGCGGCTCGGCGATGGCCGCCAGCAGGGCATGTGTGCCGTCGTCCTGCTGGGTCGCTGCCTCTGTCTGCGCCTGGGTCGGTGCCAGGGTGATCCACCAGCCGGCGCCGTTGTCGCGGTATTGCACCTGGCCTTCCCGCGCGTTCCACCGCCCCTGTTCGTCGAGCACCCGCAGCGGCAGGCCCCAGATTCGCTCGCAGCTGGCCTGCAACAGGGACGCGTCGGCGCCCAGCACCCGGTGCGCCTCGGCGTTGGCGGCCTGGACCAGGCCCGTGGCGTCCACCCACAGCAGGCCGATCGGCAGATCCGGTAGCTGGCGGTCCTGCGCCAACCCCGCTGGCGTCAAGGGGTGCACGGTGTCGATGTGAACGGCCGACATGGCTCAAATCCCTCCCAGGATCATCGAGAGGGTTAGCGGCACCTGGGCCGGGATCTTCAGGAATGCCGATGCGCAGGCCGGCTACGTCATCTCAGCGTCATGTCCATGACGTTTTCAGCTAGAGGCGGGCCGGAACGCCCGGGCTTCGACGTTGGACGGGTGAGCTGAACGCTTCACGGCCCGGCAATGGATCTGTCACACGACGCCATCGCGCTGACAGTTGGAATAGGCAGCATTGGCATTACTCCAAGAAACATGTCTCTCTCTCCCTGCCGCCGGTCTCCGGTGGCTTTTTTTTGTTCTTCGCTCAATACCGGTGCTAGGTCCCCTCCCCCGACCAACAGGCAGCGGGTCCAGACAGCACTCGACTACACGAACCCACCAGCAAGCGCGTTGCCCTGTGGGAGCGGCGTCAGCCGCGAAGGGCCTGCTCCTGGAATCCTTCTTCGCGGCTGGCGCCGCTCCCACAGGATGCTTCCGATCACCACGCCCGAATCGCTGCCGCGCGTGTCATGGGCCCGCGACGCGATTCTGAAATCCCGCGCAACCCGCATTCATGCAGAGCCAAACTGCTTCCAAACGCGACCGTTGCAGTGGCAACCGTGCAGTGCTCATGCGGGTTTGCGCCGCCCGTCGGTCGCAGGGCGCCACGGTGGTTGACAGGCCCGATAGCGCATGTTCTCCTCGCTGCATGATCAGTTCCACGCCACGCACGAAGACCTGCCACGCGATCGACGCGTCGGCGCTCCTCGTACTCGTTCTTATTCCCTCGCCATCACGTGCGGGCCGAACGGGCGTATAAGCAAGACACCCCGGATCGACGAAACCCCGCACTGTGAAGTGCGGGGTTTTTTGCTTCCAGGCCCCAAAAAGTTTCAAAACGCACTTTTCGCCCAACCAACCGACCCCCAGCACAGGAAACGCCAACATGACCACGACCACCGACACCCTTCCCCAGCCCAAGATCGCCGTCGTCGGTTACGGCAGCCAGGGCCGTGCGCACGCCATGAACCTGCGCGACTCGGGGTTCGATGTCGTGGTAGGTCTGCGCACTGGCGGCCCGACCGAGGGCAAGGCCAAGGCCGACGGCTTCATCGTCAAGACGCCGGCCGAAGCGGTGAAGGACGCCGACCTGGTCGCCGTACTGACCCCGGACATGGTGCAGAAGCAGCTGTATGACGAAGTCCTGGCCGCCAATATGAAACAGGGCGCGGTCCTGCTGTTCGCCCATGGCCTGAACGTTCATTTCGGCATGATCGCCCCGCGCGAGGACCTGGACGTGGTCCTGGTCGCGCCCAAGGGCCCGGGCGCGCTGGTCCGCCGCGAGTACGAGATCGGCCGCGGCGTTCCCTGCATCTATGCGATCTACCAGGACAAGTCCGGCAAGGCCAAGGATTACGCGCTGGCCTACGCCGGCGGCCTGGGCGGCGCCCGCGCCAACCTGATCGAGACCACCTTCAAGGAAGAGACCGAGACCGATCTGTTCGGCGAGCAGGCCGTGCTGTGCGGCGGCGCCTCCTCGCTGGTGCAGGCCGGCTTCGAGACTCTGGTGGAAGCTGGTTATCAGCCGGAAATCGCTTACTACGAAGTCCTGCACGAGCTGAAGCTCATCGTCGACCTGTTTTACGAAGGCGGCATTACCCGCATGCTGGAGTTCATTTCCGAGACCGCGCAGTACGGCGACTACGTCAGTGGCCCGCGCGTGATCGATGCCTCCACCAAGGCGCGCATGAAGGATGTGCTGACCGACATCCAGAACGGCACCTTCACCAAGAACTGGGTGGCCGAGTACGAAGCCGGCCTGCCGAACTACAAGAAGTTCAAGCAGGCCGACCTGGAGCACCCGATTGAGGTGGTCGGCAAGCAGCTGCGCGCCAAGATGGTGTGGCTGGCCGACAACGCGCCCAAGCCCACATCCCAACAGGCCGCAGCCGCATGAACGCCGCCACCGCCACTGCCCCACGCAATGGCGCCCGCTGGATCGCCCACGCCCTGGAACAAGAGGGCGTGGACACGCTGTTCGGCTATCCGGGCGGGACCATCATGCCGTTCTACGACGCTTTGGTGGATTCGTCACTGAAGCACATCCTGGTGCGCCATGAGCAGGGCGCGGCACTGGCCGCCAACGGCTATGCGCGCGCCTCGGGCAAGGTCGGCGTGTGCGTGGCGACCTCCGGCCCTGGCGCTTCTAACCTGGTCACCGGCATCGCCGATGCGATGCTGGACTCGGTGCCGATGGTGTGCCTGACCGGCCAGGTCGCCACGCCGTTGATCGGCACCGATGCCTTCCAGGAGCTGGACGTGTTCGGCATGACCATGCCGATCGTCAAGCACAGCTTCCTGGTGCGCAGCGTGGACGAGCTGCCGCGGGTGTTCGCCGAGGCCTTTCGCATCGCCCGCGAAGGCCGCCCCGGCCCGGTGCTGATCGATCTGCCCAAGGACGTGCAGGTGACCGACGCCTCGCACCTGCCCGACCATGTCCCGGCACCGGTGGATCCACTGCCGGCGCCTGCCGATGCCGACATCGCCCAGGCGCTGGCTGCCATCGCCAGTGCGGAAAAACCGGTGGTCTACGGCGGCGGCGGGATCGCCCTGGGCAATGCGGTGGAGGCCTTCCGTCAGTTCGTTGAAGCCAGCGGCATTCCCACGGTGCTGACCCTGCGCGGCCTGGGCGCGCTGCCGGCCAACCACGGCAACTACCTGGGCATGCTGGGCATGCATGGCACCCGCGCGGCCAACATGGCGGTGCAGGAATGCGATCTGCTGATCGTGGTCGGCGCGCGCTTCGACGACCGCGCCACCGGCAAGCTGGCCGAGTTCGCCCCGTTCGCGCGCGTCATCCACCTGGATGCCGACGCCTACGAGATCTCCAAGCTGCGCACGGCCGATATCGCCCTGCCCGGCGATATCGCCACCGGTCTGCGCGCGCTGAGCGGCGCGCGCAGCAGCTGTTACGCCTGGAAGGCCAAGTGCGCCTCCAACCGCGAACGCTTCGGCTTCCGCTACGACGCACCGGGCACGGACATCTATGCCCCGGCGCTGCTGAAGCGGCTGAGCGAGGTGGCCCCGGCCGACACCATCGTCACCAGCGATGTCGGCCAGCACCAGATGTGGGTCGCCCAGCACTGCAAGTTCAACGATCCGCGCAATCACCTGACCAGTGGCGCGCTGGGCACGATGGGCTTCGGCCTGCCGGCGGCGATGGGCGCGCAGTTCGCCTGCCCCGATCGCACGGTGGTGCTGGTCAACGGCGATGGCGGCTTCATGATGAACGTGCAGGAGCTGACCACCATCGCCCGTTGCCGGCTGCCGGTGAAGATCGTGCTGCTGGACAACTCCGCGCTGGGCATGGTCCGCCAGTGGCAGGAGCTGTTCTTCGCCGAGCGCTACAGCGAGATCGACCTGTCCGACAACCCGGACTTCGCCGCGCTGGCCAAGGTGTTCGGCATCCCGGCCCGACGCATCGAACTGCGCGAGCAGGTCGATGAGGCCCTGGCCGAGCTGCTGGCCACCCCGGGCCCGGCGCTGCTGCACGTGGCCATCGACATCAAGGCCAACGTCTGGCCGCTGGTGCCGCCCAACCACGCCAACAGCTCGATGCTGGAATCCAACCCGGCCAAGACCCCCACGGAGGCACGCGGCAATGCGCTACCGGCTTGACCTGAAGGTGAAACCGGCCGAGGGCGCGCTGGTGCGGGTGATCGGCATGGTCGAGCGCCGTGGCTTCGCCCCGCGTGCCCTGCACGCCACGCCCGATGCCGACGGCCGCTGGACGCTGCAGATCGAGGTGGACAGCCCGCGCCCGGTGGAAACCCTGTGCCGCCAGCTGGCCAAGGTCTACGACTGCGAGTCGGTCCAGGCCTCGCCGGTCGAGGCGTCGCTGGAGGCTGCGGCGTGAGCACGGCCATTGCCCAGGGCGTCCGGGGGTGGCTTCTCCCACGCCGAATTCGATCCCATGGACCTGCCTGACGTAAGCGCCATGACGGCGGCCGCCGCCGGCGCGTGGACGCCTGGCATCGCCGTCGGCCCGGCGCGCGCGCCTTGCGCATTGCAGCACCGCGGCCACGGCCGCGCCGCGGGCGCCTGGGTACCACGTGCGCAGCATGCGCGCGCTGGCGCCATCGTCATCCCGGATCAAGCCGGCATGCGCGAAAATGCCGCCCGCTTCCCCCGGCCGACGCCGCCTCGCGGCGGTGTCCCGGTGCTGTCGCAGTTGCGTGTGATCGCGCGGCCGCCGCCGCGCCATCCACCACGGCGCCTGATCGCCTGTCCCGACCAGTCCGACGAACACCTTCCGCTTCCTCCCGACTCCACCGTATCCCAGACAACACGCCGCCGCTTCGCTGCCACCAGGACGGCAGTCGCCGTAGAGGAACCCATCGCATGAACACCAACGTCTCCAACGACACCGTACGAATTTTCGACACCACCCTGCGCGATGGCGAGCAGTCCCCGGGCTGCAGCATGTCGCCTCAGCAGAAGCTGGTCATGGCCCGCGGCCTGGCCGAGCTGGGCGTGGACATCATCGAGACCGGCTTCCCGGCCAGCTCCGAGTCCGACCGCCAGGCCATGGCGCTGATCGGCCGCGAAGTGCGCACGCCGACCCTGGCGGTGCTGTCGCGCTGCCTGGCCGGCGACATCGAGATCTCGGCCAAGGCGCTGGAAGCGGCCGCCAAGCCACGCCTGCACGTGTTTCTGTCCACCAGCCCGCTGCACCGCGAACACAAGCTGCGCATGAGTCCGGAGCAGGTGCTGGAATCGGTGCGCAAGCACGTGAGCCTGGCGCGCGGCTACATCGACGATGTCGAGTTCTCCGCCGAGGACGCCACCCGCACCGAGATCGACTACCTGATACA